>Ga0256405_10011962_pt1 | contig 10902 bp, 7 predicted proteins | sample RumenRJG_02DNA_FD_189096 | JGI IMG/M metagenome (GOLD analysis project Ga0256405, IMG submission 189096) | Bovine rumen microbial communities from Lethbridge, Alberta, Canada - RJG_02 | ecosystem: Host-associated > Mammals > Digestive system > Stomach > Rumen | place: Canada: Alberta | collected... | reverse complement strand
AGTTCCCTCATGAGATACAGATTGAAGGCGCACTCTTTGATATCGAGGTTATGAAACACAAGCCGAGTATGATTACGATTCCGGATGAACTCTATCATTGCAGGAATTTTACGGATGGAAATCGCATCGGCAAGTTCCTGCCGAATTATCTCCCCCTGCATCGCCGTGTAATCGAGGAGCTCTATCAGCTCTGGCTGGACTGGGGGCTAAGGGATGAGCTGTCCCTGGAAGTCCTGTCCTATCGCTATATGAGGGTCTTATCCTCCGCCTGCCTTCGGCTTCTCCGTCATGGCGTGAATGCAGAGGAGGCTGCCGCGCTGATGGAACGCGAGACGAAAGAAGAGATCTATCTTGCGCTTGCTCCACATTTCTATCCGCTCCGCAAGGAGAATAAGAGGATTCTGATCGCCCTGGCGTCTGGCAGGATGAATAAGGCAGTGAAGAGAATTACCCGTCTCATGCTCCTTGAAAAGCTGGCACCGGAAGTGGCGCTGAAGATTCTCTACTAAGGGAGTTTTTCGGAAAAGGGCCTCTTAAGAACGGGGAATCCTTATGATTCTATACGGAGCATGGCTCTTGTGATATAGTAGGACATGGAAATTGTTTTTTCAAAGGAATAGGAGAGAAAAATGACAGACGCAGGATTTCTTATCATATTTCTTATTGTCGTAATTGCGATTAGTATTGCTGCCGTAATCGCAGTTCTGGGTGGACTTTCAAGTATCTTTGGAGCCATTGCCAATACGATCGCTTCTAAGGATGAAGAGGACGGCCAGGGAAACTAAAATTAAAAAATGTTTTACAAACAGACGCTCCGGTGATAGATTATTGCATTGGAGCGTTTTTATTTATGAAAAAACAGAATCATTTTATCAACTACATGAAGGGTATTGCGATTCTGATGGTCGTGCTGACGCATATGAGCTGGAGCGACCGTTCAAATCCAATATTCCCTTATCTGATACAGATGGCAGTGCCCATCTTCATGCTGATTAGCGGCATGAACTACGCCTTGTCGAATCAGAGAAAAGGATTTCACAGCGTAAGGAGCCTCTATACCCTGCCTCAGATCTGGCACAGGATTCGTCCTATGGCGGAGCCTCTCTTCTTCCTCTATATCATAGAGATTGTTACTATTGAGATTACGAATCCGGCCAAGCTCGGAAGCGGGAAGGCAGAACGAATCTGGAATATCTTCTATCATTATTTCCTGGGAGGATATACCAGGTACGGTTCTTATTACTTTCCGGTCATGGTGGAAGTAATCCTCTTTTATCCCCTGCTCTATTGCCTGGTGGCTTACCTTCGCGGCAAGGGCGTGATACTGGTAGCGGTTCTGAATCTGCTCTATGAGTCGATGGTAACTGTAACGGACATGTCCGGAAGTCTCTATCGACTGCTGGGCTTCCGCTATATGCTCTACCTGGCCTTCGGCACCTGGATGGGTCTCTATGGCGAAGAGTTCATGCGAAACGGTATCCGCTGGAAGCAGGCAGTTCTTCTTCTGGCCATTCCGGTCGGAGCGAATTATGTCTATCTGAACTGGTATACGGATTACAGCTTCTTCACCTTCGAGTACTGGCTGGCAACGTCCATGATGACAGCCTTCTACTTCTTCCCTATTTTCTTCCTTGGAAGTCATTATCTGAAAGATCTGGAGCTGAAGAATCCTCCTGCCCGCCTCTTAGAGAAGATAGGACAGAAGACGTGGTTCATCATGCTCTCCCAGATGTACTGGTATCAGTTCATCGTCGACAGGATCTATGATGGCGTTCCGATGGGGCTGCAGCTTCTTATCAATGAAGTCGTCGCTGTGTCAGCGGGATTCTTATTCTGTGCTGCCTATAACCGCATTCTTACGCCGACCCTGCAGAATATTCTTGTTCCTTTCGAGCAGTCCTTCTTACTTCCTATGGTGAGAAAAGTGCTTAACGTCTTGACAAGAATCTGTCCTCAAATTAGAATATTCACAGCGTTGAGAAAGAGGAGTAACTCTGTAGCGCGCCATGAGAGAGGATGATCACCGGCTGAGAGTCATCCGGAAGGCGGCAGGGCCAAGGTAGCTTTCGAGCTTGATTCCTGAGAAACGAAGAGCATGCTGTAATCGCTCGGGTATTAGGGATTCGCGTTTCGTCCGCGTTAAGGATAAGAAGAGTAAGAAATACAGGTGGTACCGCACTTAGACTTTGTTTGTAAGTGCCCTGTGTCTAACCGACACGGGGCACTTTTTTAATGCCGGTATACATCGGACATTCATATTGACCCGTGCCAAAAGTACCTGTTTCGTTGGTGGGCCAAAGGCCCGAATAGAAGAAAGGATTTGTCATGGCAAAAGAACTTGCAAAGACCTATGATCCTTCCCAGATTGAAGATCGCATCTACGCGAATTGGGAAGAAAAGGGATACTTCCATGCAGAAGTAGATCCTAAGAAGAAACCTTTCACCATCATGATGCCTCCTCCTAATATCACAGGACAGCTTCATATGGGACATGCACTGGATAACACCATGCAGGACATTCTCTCCCGTTATAAGAGAATGGAAGGTTATAACGTACTCTGGCAGCCTGGTACAGACCATGCTTCCATCGCAACCGAAGTTAAGGTTACAAAGGCACTGAAGGAAGAGGGCATCGATAAGGCGGAACTCGGCCGTGAAGGCTTCCTCGAGAAGTGCTGGGAATGGAGAGCAGAGTACGGCGGACGCATCATCAAGCAGCTGAAGAAGATTGGATCTTCTGCAGACTGGCAGAGAGAGCGTTTCACCATGGACGAAGGCTGCTCGAATGCAGTTAAGAATGTCTTCCTTAAGATGTATGACAAGGGCTGGATCTACAAGGGCTCCCGCATCATCAACTGGTGTCCTGTATGTAAGACATCTATCTCTGATGCCGAGGTTGAATACCAGGAACAGCACAGCCACTTCTGGCATATTAAGTATCCCCTGATAAATGAGGATGGCAGTGTCAGCACCGAGAAGTTCCTCGAGTTCGCGACTACCCGTCCTGAGACCATGCTGGGTGATACTGCAGTTGCAGTTAATCCGGAAGATCCTCGCTACAAGGATCTGATCGGCAAGAAGGTTATGCTTCCAATCATGAACCGTCCCATCCCCATCGTTGGCGATGAGCACGCAGATATGGAAGAAGGAACCGGTGTTGTTAAGATTACACCTGCACATGACCCTAACGATTTCGAGGTTGGTAAGCGTCATGATCTTCCCATCATCAACGTTCTGAACGATGATGCAACCATCAATAAGAATGGTGGCAAATTCGAGGGTATGGATCGTTATGAGGCACGTAAGGCTATCGTTAAGGAACTCGATGAGATGGGACTTCTCGTTGAGATCGAAGATCTGACGCATAATGTAGGTACCCATGACCGCTGCGGAACAACCGTAGAGCCTATGGTTAAGGATCAGTGGTTCGTTAAGATGGACGAGCTGATCAAGCCGGCGGTAGAGGGTGTTAAGAATGGTGAGATCAAGCTTCTGCCCAAGCGTATGGATAAGACCTACTTCAACTGGACCGATAATATTCGTGACTGGTGTATCTCCCGTCAGCTCTGGTGGGGACACAGAATTCCTGCTTACTACTGCGACAACTGTGGTGAGATGGTAGTAGCCGCTGAAGCACCTACCGTATGCCCTAAGTGTGGTAAGAATCACTTTACGCAGGATCCGGATACCCTGGATACCTGGTTCTCCTCTGCACTCTGGCCCTTCTCTACTCTGGGCTGGCCTGAGAAGACTCCGGAACTGGATTACTTCTATCCTAACGACGTTCTCGTTACCGGATATGACATTATCTTCTTCTGGGTGATCCGTATGATCTTCTCCGGATATGAGCAGATGGGTAAGGCGCCCTTCAAGACCGTTCTCTTCCACGGACTGGTTCGTGATGACCAGGGTCGTAAGATGTCTAAGTCCCTCGGAAATGGTATCGATCCTCTGGAAGTTATCGATAAGTATGGTGCAGATGCTCTGCGTCTTACCCTGATTACCGGTAATGCACCTGGTAATGATATGCGTTTCTACTGGGAGCGTGTTGAGAACAGCCGTAACTTCGCAAACAAGGTATGGAATGCATCCCGTTTCATCATGATGAACCTGGATGGATTTCATGATGAGAAGCCGGAAGCATCTGCCTTCTCCACGGTTGATCACTGGATCCTGTCCCGTATCAATACCGTAATCCGTGAAGTTACAGAGGCTATGGATAAGTTCGAACTGGGTATCGCAGTACAGAAGGTCTACGACTTCATCTGGGATGAGTTCTGTGACTGGTATATCGAGCTTGTAAAGCCCAGAATCTATAACAAGGATGCTGAGAATGCAGAAGCAGTTGCATCTCGTAATGCAGCTCTGTGGACTCTGAAGCACGTTCTGTCTGACGCGCTTAAGCTGCTCCATCCCTATATGCCTTTCATCACAGAGGAGATCTTCCTCTCCCTGCATCCGGAGGAAGAATCGATCATGATCTCTTCCTGGCCGGTATATGATGAAGATAGGGATGATAAGAAGGCAGAAGAAGAGATTCGCCGTGTCATCGAACTGGTTCGCGCACTTCGTGATGCCCGCACCAAGATGAACGTACCACCCAGCCGTAAGGCTACGCTCATTATCGTAAGTGATAATGAAGACGTACGTAGCACCTACTCTGATCTTGCAGCAATCTACCAGAATCTTGCCATGGCAGGAGAGATCCTTGTTCAGGCTGATAAGAGCGGTGTTGCAGAAGATGCAGTATCTGTCGTTATCGCAGATGCGATCTGCTACATGCCTCTGTCTGACCTGGTAGACCTTCAGCAGGAGAAGGAGCGTCTCGAGAAGGAGAAGACCCGACTGGAAGGTGAGATGAAGCGTTCTAAGGGTATGCTCTCGAATGAGAAGTTCCTTGCTAAGGCTCCGGAATCTAAGGTTAACGAAGAGAAGGAGAAGATGGCCAGGTATCAGCAGATGCTCGATGACGTTACCAAGCGTCTTGCGGAGATGAAGTAAAAGATCCTGGTGCAATCATAAGGGATTCCATCGGAAGCAAGAATGGAAAACCGATAGGGTATCTTTTCAAAGACAAGATATGCAAACCTTGCATGTCTTGTCTTTTTATTTTGCGAAAGATATAATTAAATAGGCTATGTATATGGAGATATTACTATGATTGATTTTGAAGAAGAACTTAAGAAATATAAGCCCGCCCGGGAGGTTGCAGAAGCTGAGGATGCTATCCACAATCGTAACCTTACGGACATGGTAGACGTATTAAAAGAAATCACCCGCAGAAATCAGGGTGAAACCGGGAGACATTCCTAATGGCAGATTTTTGTTTTTACTGCGGTGAGGAACTTCCGGATGGACTGGATCGCTGTCCGACCTGTGGGGCAGACCAGCTGTCTTACCGGAGAATCATCGAGGAAGCAGATTCATATTATAACAGTGGACTTGAGAAGGCAAAGGTACGAGACCTGACAGGAGCAATCACTTGTCTCAATGATGCTCTACGTTTCCATAAATATCACACCGATGCCAGAAATCTTCTGGGGCTATGTCTCTATGAGCGTGGTGAAACGGTGGCGGCTCTGTCGGAATGGGTCATCTCTAAGAACCTGCAGCCGACGGACAATGCAGCTGATCATTATCTGCAGCAGATTCAGACAGCAGGGGAGATGGCTCGCATTCGGGATATGATCAATCGTTACAATCAGGCTCTTGCATACTGTAGAGAGGGCAATCGCGATCTGGCCAGAATCCAGCTTAAGCGTATCATCGCGATGAATAGCCGGAACCTGTCGGCGTATCACCTTCTGGCCCTTATTATGATCCAGGAGAAGGAATACGATGATGCCTGGGAGATTCTCAAGAAGGCGATTGTGATCGATGTCGGGGATACGACAACCCTGCGTTATCAGCAGGAGATCCGCTCCGAACGTGAGAAGGAGAATAACGGCAAGAAGAAGAGGCATAAGGCCAAGGTCATCAGTTTCCAGGATGGAAATGAGACAGTGACGATGCCGACGAATTCCTTCCGTGATCTTCTCGATGGCTCCGGAACAACGATTCTTAACATCCTGATCGGCCTGATTTTAGGCCTTCTGGTATGTTTCTTCCTCATCATTCCGACCGTAAGGCAGAATGCGAGGAACGATGCGGCAAATGCTCTGGTGGATGCCAATGAAACAGCAACAACCAACCAGAACAGTATCAGTCAGCTGCAGGCTCAGGTGAAGTCCCTGAATGACGAACTATCCAAGTATACCGGTATGAGTGATGCGGTAACATCCTATGAACTTCTGATGCAGGCCAATGCATCTTATGCGGCAGGGGACTTGGATCAGGCGGGTGCCCAGATGGCATCCATCAACCGGGACCTTCTCTCATCGACCGGCCAGAGCGTATATGACACCATCCTTCTTGCGGTGAATGCCAAGAAGTTAGATACGGACTTCGCTACGGCGACCACCTTCTATAATGATGGAGAATATGACAAGGCGTTGGAGAACTTCAATGCAGTGATCGCTGTAGATGAGAAGTATCGGGATGGAGAGACTCTCTATCGACTGGGTCAGACTTATGAGAAATTAAAACAGACTGATCAGGCAATCGCAACCTATCAGCATCTGATCGAACTCTTCCCGGATACGGCAGTTGCGTCCAGAGCAGACAGACGTATGCAGGCCCTGCAGAAGGGTACGCAGGCAGCGGTAAGCAATCGACTGGGTACAGAGACAACAGCTGCACAGCCAGCTACAGAGAATACAGGCGACCAGGCAGAGACTCAGGCAGGAGCGGATCTGGCAGCACAGACTGAGGGGGATCCGGAACAGGTAGCACAGTAGAGAGAAACGAGCGAAAACTCGGGAGGTCACATGGGAATGTCCACACCGATTCTTGTCATACTAATCCTGAATGTGATAACGATGGTTCTTAGTCTGATGCAGATTGCTGTGCACCAGTTCAAGGTCACAAGAGACAGACACCTGGATGAAATCGTCCATTCCGGCAGGGAATGGGCTGTGTTCCAGAGAAAGGATATCCTCATTATCACAGATGAGGAATACCATCTGCTCTACGCATCAGAGAGTGCAGAACATCTTTTCCCGGGCATGTTCATTAGTGAACATGGGAAACCATCCGCAAAGGTGGTTGAACTGATGAAGAAAGAAGGTCCCACGGTTGAAATCGGTGGATTTGCCTTCGAGAAGACCATGGCACCGGTAGAGATTCAGGGCAGGATCCAGGGCTATGCTCTCTTCCTGCAGGATGTGACCAGACTTCATTCGATGGAGAGGGATCTTGCGAAGGCAAGAGAGGAAGCAAGGAATGCCATCGAGACCAGGAACCGCTTCCTGACCAATATGTCCCATGAGATTCGCACGCCGATGAACGTGGCTATGGGAATGACGGAGATGCTGACCAGAGAGGATCTGCCTGAGAGTAAGCGCAAGGAGTACATCCAGAATATTCGTACCTCCAATCATGCGCTGATTACCATGATGAACGATATCGCGGATTACTCGGAGATCGAGGCAGATACCATTGAGATTCATCCTTCGGAATACAAGCCACAGGAATTCCTGAAGTCTCTCTCCGGAGCAACGCTTTCAAGAATCGGTGGTAAGAGAGTGGAATTCGTTCTCGATGCAGACCCCGATCTGCCTAAGATTCTCTATGGTGATGCGGAGAGAATCCGTCAGATCCTGATCAGTATTCTCAATTCAGCAGTTCGATTCACCATGCATGGTTCCATTCAGATGAGCATGCAGATCAAGAATATCGACCTGGATAATATTTCCATTCGTTATTCTGTTAAGGATACCGGCCTCGGCTTCCGTCAGAAGGATCTGGAGAAACTCTTTACCCCCTTTGCACATGCAGGGGCCGCCGGCACTCAGTACAATGAGGGAAATGGACTCGAACTCTCCATTGCAAAACGCCTGGTGGAACTCATGGGCGGCGGGATGGATGTGAAGAGTGAATATGGTAAGGGAACAGAGATCAGCTTCACACTGGAGCAGAAGATCATGGATTCCCACCCGGGCGTGCACCGGGAATCTACGGATTCGCCTTACATTTCTGCAGTGGTCAAAAATGAGCAGCTGAAGAAGAATATTATCAAGCTGGCAACACATTATAAGCTGCATTATCTGGAATATGATGAGGTCTATACGATGCAGCAGCATCTGGATATCCTGATCACGGATGATGATAAGCTGAATTTCCAGGGTTCGAGAGCATATCTTACGGATCCGACCTGCCGTGTTGTTATTCTTCAGAATCCCATGATCGAGGTTGTGACCCGTCAGGATGCTTATGTTATGAATAAGCCAATCTATGCCGGAACCTTTGTTGAGATGCTTGACCACAGAGACGAGAAGTCCCAGCGAGTCGCTTTGCAAGGGCAGTCAAACGGCAGCTTCAAGTGTCCCAATGCACATATTCTGATCGTCGATGATAATCCCATGAACCGCAAGGTGGCCATCGGAATGATTGCTCCTTATGAAGCAATCGTAGATACGGCAGCGGATGGTAGCGAAGCAGTTCAGATGATTCGGGATAATTCCTACCAGATCGTCTTCATGGATCATATGATGCCCGTTATGAATGGCATTGAGGCCACCAGCGAACTGAGGAAGGACCCCGGCTTCAAAGACCTTCCCATCATCTTCCTGACAGCGAATGATGTTTTAGATGCCAAGAAGGCGATGCAGGATGCCGGCATGAGTGACTTCATGGCCAAGCCGATTACCAGGGCCAGCATGGAGCAGATCCTTAAGAAGTGGTTGCCTAAGGAATATCTCATCTTCGAAAATGAAGGACCTGCCGGAAGCGTAGGTCTTACCTCTTCCGTGGTAGAGGATCGCGGTATGGAGACAGAGGGCCTGCCTCAGGAGAAAGAATGGATCTCGAAGACAGAGGATCTCTATGCGGAAGATATGGGTTCTCTGGCCGAAAGCGATCTGGGAAGCCATCAGCCGGAACTCGGAGTTCAGACGATAGAGGCTGGGGAAGCGGCTGAGACAGAGAATGTGATGTCAGGAGATCTCCATAGTGGCAACGAGATGTCCACTGATAGTGAAGCTGAGAAAGTGCTAGAAGAACCGTCTGCGATGCAGGGGGCGTCCGAAGTGCGAACAGCACCTGCAGGTGTCAGCTCACCGGAATTCGATCCCAACCTTCCTGGAATCAACCGTTGGGAGGGTATTGAGAATTGTGGAACAGAAGAGATGTTCACCGAGATGCTGGGGGACTATCATGATCTGATTAGTGAAAAAGCCGCCAAGGTTGAAAAACTCTTAGCGGATGGGGATATAAAAAATTATACGATTGAAGTTCATGCCCTGAAATCCACCTCACACATGATCGGACTTCAGAGCCTGTCAGATGCCTTCCGTGAGCTCGAACAGCTCGGTCATGCCGATAAAGTCGATGAACTGAAAGAGAAAACTCCGGAAGTTCTGAGGTGCTATAGGGAATACATTGACATTCTCTCTGACTATGGACAGAAGGTAAGCGATGATGCGGAAACGATTCCTATGGATCTCTTTATCGAGAACCTGCAGAGGATTCATGACTGCATGGACACCTTCGACTTAGATGGTGCAGATGCGGCTATTCGAGTAATCGATGGCTATCGAATTCCTGATGAATACAACGAAGCAACCAAGAGACTTCGCAATATGGTAACAGACGTCGCAATGGAAGATGCTATGGAACTCACACTAAAACTCATCGCGAAGATTGAGTCTGATCGGAGGTAAATACTAGTTATGGAACAGAACACGCTCCTATTTGTATGTGAACAGAACAGCTATCTCACCGTTTCCCTTGTGGATAAATTAAAGGCGAACTTCATCAATGTCATCAGTGATGTAGGTGACCCGGATGCCATCAGTCATGTCGCAGACATGATCAACGGTGTCCTCATCTATATCGATTCTGAGATTCTGAAGAATTCCAATGTTCTGATCTATATTAAGGATATGGCCGCAGAAAAAGATGTCCCCATCTTTATCTTAGGCAATGTAGAGGAGATTGAATCGGTCAAACTCTTCCTCCCCAAGCATCTGGTGCAGAGAGAATTCGTTCGTCCGGTGGATGTCAATGATGTTGCCCTCGATATTCACAATTTCCTCGAAGAACACAAACAGGCAGAGAAGAAGAAAATTCTGGTCGTAGATGATTCCGGTCAGGTTCTTCGTAATGTAAAGTCCTGGCTGGAAGGCCGTTATTCCGTTACCTGCGCGAACTCCGGCGCTATGGCAATTAAGTACCTTACCATCAACAAGCCGGACCTGGTCCTTCTCGACTATGAGATGCCAATCGTCAATGGAAAGCAGATCCTCGAGATGATCCGTTCAGAGAACGAATTCTCTGATGTCTCTGTTATCTTCCTGACTGGAAAAGATGATAAGCAGACAGTCATGGATGTTATGAACCTGAAACCGGATGGATACCTTCTGAAGACCATGAAGCCTTACCTGATCGTGAAGGCTGTAGATGAGTTCTTTGCCAAGAAGAAAATGAAGGGCTGATTCCCATGTGGGATGAATCGATAGAAAAGAGATTACATAGATATGGAACAGACGAGAAAGGGCTTGGATTACGGCCCTGAAGAAGTACAGAAATTAGTAGATGACGTTCTGATGGATTATCAGAAGGAACGTGATATCGATAAGATGACGGTCTACAGTCAGCCGGATCAGGAAGCTGTAAGACTGATTGTGACAAAGCTCCTTCGTATCATCTTCCCCGGTTACTATCGTGATAAGGTTTTCAAGAGCTATAACCTGACCTCGAATATCACGGTTTGGATCGAAGACGTTATCTATAACCTGAAGAAACAGATTGCAGTTGTACTGACCTACCAAAAGGAAGGCGAGCATCCGGATGAATACGTATGCC
>Ga0256405_10011961_pt1 | contig 10902 bp, 10 predicted proteins | sample RumenRJG_02DNA_FD_189096 | JGI IMG/M metagenome (GOLD analysis project Ga0256405, IMG submission 189096) | Bovine rumen microbial communities from Lethbridge, Alberta, Canada - RJG_02 | ecosystem: Host-associated > Mammals > Digestive system > Stomach > Rumen | place: Canada: Alberta... | reverse complement strand
GCCGCCTTGTTTTGACGTTTTCAAACCTTAATGATTATCAGCGGCTTATAAAAGGCCTGAAAAGTACAAAAATTTTTGACAAATTCGGGCGATGTCCCGTTTGGGGTCACAAAGGCGGCGCTTGGTTTCGCCGAGGCGCCGCCCCGATGATTTTACCCGCCGTTTCAGAGGTTTTACCCGCCATCGCCTCCCTTTTGTTAGTGGTCTTGCCGGATTTGACTAGGAAGACGGCGCGGTTTGCCCCGGCCCGTTATGGGCGGTGCAGATAAAAAAACACGGGGCTGCGTAGAGCAGCTCCGTGTTTTGAGTGATAGTAGCGGATGCCTTACATGCCGTAGCTGAAGGCGTCGATGTACTGGTAGAAGCAGCTGACGATGCCGGTGAGCACTACGCCGAGGAGGCAGATGGCCAGACCCAGGCGGGTGTAGCCGTCGCTCTGGAAGCGGGCGATGGGGGCGTCGTTCTCCTTGATGTACATGGCTTTCACGATGAGCAGGTAGTAGTAGAGGGAGATGACGGTGTTGACCAATGCGATGAACACGAGTACCCAGAACCCTGCCTTGAAGGCGGCCATGAAGATGAAGAATTTGGAGAAGAATCCGGCGAACGGGGGAATGCCTGCCAGCGAGAAGAGGCAGAGGGTCATGAGGAAGGCCAGCTTGGGGTTGGTCTGGTAGAGCCCGTCGTAGTCGCTGATGAGGAGTTTGCCGGAGCGCTGCTCGATGATGTTGATGATAAGGAAAGCGCCGAGGTTGGCTGCCAGATATACCAGAAGGTAGTAAACGAGGGCGGTCATGCCTTGGGCGGTGCCTCCCATGACGCCGAGCACGAGGTAGCCGGCTTGGGAGATGGCGGAGAAGGCCATGAAGCGCTTGATGTTGTTCTGGCGCACGGCGAAGATGTTGGCCAGGGTGATGCTGGCGATGATGATCCAGAAGAGGATGAGGTTCCACTGCTCTACCAGCGGCCCGAACACTTTGGTGAGGACGACGAACATCACGAAGGCGGCTGCGCCTTTGGAGATGACGCTGAGGTAGCCGGTGACGGTGGTCGGTGCGCCCTGGTAGGTGTCGGCGGTCCAGAGGTGGAAGGGCACGAGGGAAATCTTGAAGCCGATGCCGCTGACGAAGAGCACGAGGGCAGCGAGCTGCACGAGGTTGCCGGTATCGACATGGCTGGCGATTTCGTTGAAGTAGAGCGTGCCGCAGGTGCCATAGACGAGGGAGATGCCGTAGAGCAGGAGTCCGCTCGAGAAGAGGGCGGTGAGGATGTACTTGGCAGCGGCTTCGGCGCTTTCCCGGTTCTTCTTGGTGAAGGCCACGAGGGCGGTCATGGGCACGGAGGCGAGCTCCAGGCCGATGAAGAACATGAGGAAGTGGCCGGCACTGATCATGAAGTACATGCCGAGCAACGTGGAGAGGGTGAGGATGTAGAATTCACCCTGCTTGATGTGGTTTTCTTCGCGTTTCATCCAGACGTGGCCCATGAGGAAGACGATGAGTGTGCCGACACTGAGCACGCCTTTGAGGAAGGACATCATGGGGGTGTGGACGTACATGCCTCCGAAGGCCTGCACCTCGCCTTCGCCACAGGCACCGAGGCACGGGGCGGCGAGCACATAGACGGTCTGTATCAGGAGGAGCACGGCGGGCAGGCAGGTGTTGAGCGTGCCGCGGCCGCTCTTCTTGTCGGGACACATGATGAGGTCGGCCAGGAAGAGGACGATGATTACTGCGAGCAGTGAGAGCTCGTCGGTCATATATAAGAACTGTGAATAATCCATTTTAATTCCGTTTATGAGATTTTACTGAAAGGGATTACACTGTGAGATATTGTGGGCCACGTTGTGAACGCTGTCCATGACGGGCTGCACGCTGTCCTGAATGAGGTTGCTGAGCCATGCAGGGGCCAGACCGATGCCGGCGATGCAGGCGATGAGCACGATGACGGCCAGACGCTCTTCCCAGTGGGCGTCGTGCATCTGAAGCTGGATGGGGTCGGTGCATTTGCCGTAGAGTATCTTGCCAATCATGCGCAGGATGTAAACGGCAGCCACAACGATGCTGGAGGTGGCCACGACAGTGAGCACGCGGTGGAACATGTCGGCGTTTTCAAACGAGCCGACGAAGATGGTCATCTCGGCCACAAAACCGCTCAGTCCCGGCAGACCCAGGTTGGCCAGACCGGCAATGGCGAAGCCTACGGCCAGGAAGGGGACGACACGCATGAGTCCGTCAAGCTGCCGGATGTCGCGGGTGTGGGCCCTGTGGTAGATCATACCGATGATGGCAAAGAAGAGTGCCGTCATAAGGCCATGGGAGAGCATCTGAAGGATGGCACCCGTGGAGGCCGTGGTGGTGAGCATGAGGATGGCGAAGAGCACCATGCCGCAGTGAGACACCGAGGAATAGGCGTTGAGGTACTTCAGGTCGGTCTGTACGCAGGCGCTCAGAGCTCCGTAAACGACGCCCGTACCGCAGAGGATGAGGAATATCCAGCTGAGTTCGTTGGCAGCCTCAGGCAAGAGGAAGATGGCGATGCGGAAGCAACCGTAGCCGCCCAACTTCATGAGCACACCAGCATGGAGCATGGAAACGGCGGTAGGCGCGGAAGCGTGACCGTCGGGACTCCAGGTGTGGAAGGGGAACATGGCTCCGAGCACTCCGAAACCGACGAAAGTGAAGGGGAACCACAGGCACTGCTTGGAGAATTCAATGAGGTTGGCCCCTCCGGTGTGGTTGGCTATGTCGAGCACGTTCATTGTCTGACCTCCGGCACTATAGAAGATACCGAAAATGCCAAGCATGAGGAACGCGGAGGCTCCCATGAGCATCAGGGTAAGTTTCATGGCAGAGTATTCCTTGTGGCCGGAGCCCCAGACACCAATAAGGAGGTACATGGGAATGAGGGCGATTTCGTAGAACATGAACATCATGAACATGTCAACGGAGATGAAGAAACCGAACACACCCATGGAGAGCAGGGTGAACCAGAGGAAGTATTCCTTGCACATGTCCCAGGAAACGAAGGTGCCTGTGAAGACGATGACGCCTGAAAGCAACAGCATGGAGACTGAAATGCCATCGACACCGACGGCGTAGGATATGTGGAGCGGTTCAAACCACACGAAGCTGGCCTGATAAAGCATTTCTGCATCCATACCGGCGGCGCGGTCCATGAGGAATTTCACGGTCAGGGCGATGGCCATGGCCAACAAGGTGGAACTGCCGACGACCATGACGGCACGAACGCCTTTCTGCCCCTTGACGAGCCAGAGGCCCAGTAACATTAGCAGGGGAATCAGTACAAATAATGATAAGAAATTCATAATCGTAGCAGTTTTAGAGAATCAACATGAGGATAAGGAGTAATGTACCTACCAGGAAGACGAAGGCATACTGTTGTACGCGGCCGCTCTGCAGGGTTTTCAGACCGTTGCTGCTGGCATGTGTGCCCCAGGCCAGGCCGTTGAAGAAGCCATCGACCACGTGGCGGTCGAACCAGGCGAAGGGACGGCTGATGCAACCGAAGATGATGCGGTGGGTTACGAACTGATAGACTTCGTCCAGATAGAATCGCTTGTATGCCCAACGGTGCAGACGCGGGAAAGTGGCCTGCAATTTGTCGGCGATGGGCTGACGGGCACCGCTGTAAATCCATGTGGCCAGGCCAATGGCAATGAGGGCGATGCCGATGCTCGTGGCGGCCACGCTCCAGTCGAGATGGATGTGATAGGCCTCACCGGTGGCACTGACATAGCTGCCGAACGTACCGGGGAGAATCCATCCGAAGGTGCAGGTGATAACCGTGAGAATAATCAGGGGCACGGTCATGACAGCCGGGCTCTCGTGGGGCGTGTGATGAGCGTGGTACTCTTTGTTCTCAGTTCCCCAGAAAATGCCGTAGTAGAGGCGGAACATGTAGAAGGCGGTCATGGCGGCAATGCCGGTCATGATCCAACCCATTACACCGCTATACTGGAAGGCAGCCACCAGGATTTCGTCCTTCGAGAAGAATCCGCTGAAGGGAGGAATGCCGGAGATGGCCAGGCAGGCAATGAGGAACGTGATGTGGGTGATGGGCATGTACTTGCGCATGCCGCCCATAAATTCCATTTCGTTGCTGTGGACTGCGTGGATAATACAACCGGCGCAGAGGAACAGCGTGGCCTTGAACATGGCGTGGGTGAAGAGATGGTACATGGAAGCCATGTAACCCAGGCTGGCGTGGTTGTCGGTGAAGCTGCCTTCGGGCAGGCAAACGCCGAGAGCCACCATCATGAAGGCTATCTGCGAGATAGTCGAGAAGGCGAGCACACGCTTGATGTCACTCTGGGCACAGGCCACGGCGGCGGCATAGAATGCTGTGAAAGCTCCTATCCAAGCTACGATGTGCAGGGTTTCCGGTGCGAACTGTATCCACAGGGGGAACATGCGGGCCACCTGGAACACACCGGCCACAACCATGGTGGCAGCATGGATGAGGGCACTGACTGGCGTCGGGCCTTCCATGGCGTCGGGCAGCCAGATGTGGAGGGGGAACATGGCGCTCTTGCCTGCGCCGCCGATGAACATCAGGAACAAGGCCGTGGGCAGGATAAAGCCTCCGGCGGCCAAAGCCTTGGACGTCTCAGGCACGACACCATGGACGGCGTTGGCGGCGTAAACGGCATTGCCGGTGAAGTCGAAACTGAATGAACCGGTGTAGTAGCCGAAGATGAGGATACCCACAAGGAAGCCCAGGTCAGCGAAACGTGTGACGATAAAGGCTTTCTTCGATGCGGCCACGGCGGCCTTCTCGGTGTAGTAGAACCCGATGAGCAGGTAGGAGCAGACACCGACGAGTTCCCAGAACATGTACATCTGGAAAATGTTGGTGGCAAGCACCAGTCCGAGCATCGACATGGTGAAGAGGCTGAGGAACGCATAGTAGCGTTGGAAGCCGCGTTCGCCGTGCATGTAGCCGAAGGAGTAGATGTGTACCATGAGCGACACGGTGCTGATGACGATGAGCATCATGACGGAAATGGGGTCGAGCATGATGCCGAGGTCGAAGTGGAGCGCGTCGCTGAAGGGCAGCCAAACGAAGTTGACGGGCACCAGGGTCTGGAAGACGCCGTCGACACGGTCGGCTGTGAAGTATGTGAAGGCCGTGTAGTAGGAAAGTACGGTGACCACGCCCAATACGGTGGTTCCGAAAAGACCTGCGGCACGGTGGCTCAGCCATTTGCCGGCCAGTCCCAGAAACAGGAACGACAGGAATGGCAATAGCAGGATGAGAATTGTGTATGTGTAATCCATTGTTTTAATTCTGTTTGATTGTTATTACCATTTCATGCTGTCTAAGTTCTCAACAAAGTTGTTCTTCAGATTACGGTAGATGTTTATCATCACCGCAATGGCGATGGCTGTTTCGGCAGCTGAGATGGCCACGGAGAACAGCGTGAAGAAGTAGCCTTCCTGACCTGCGGGGAAGAGCAGGCGGTTGAAGGCGGCGAAATTGAGGTCGGCGGCATTGAGGATGAGCTCAACGGAGATGAGGATGGCCAGTGTGTTGCGGCGGGTAAGGAAGCCGTAGATACCGATGGCAAGCATCAGGGCCGACACGATGAGGAAACAATATATACTAATGTTCATGGCTCTTTCGTTTTTAGCGTTTACGTGCGATGAGAAGACCGCCGACGATGCAGGCCAGCAACAGCACGCTCACGGCCTCAAAGGGCAGCAGGTAGCCGTTGTGTCCGGCGTCGACCATCATCTGGCCTATTTGTGTGATTGACGTGGCCTGCTCGCCCGTGGGCTCTGCCGGAGCAGAGAGCAGTCCGCCGTCGTTGATGAACTTGTGGGTCAGCATGACGAACAGCAGGATGGCGGCAGCACCCAGGCTGGCGCATACGGCGGCCATTTTCTTGGCAATGGACGCCTTTTCGTTGTCCTTCACGTCCTTGCGGCCTGTAAGCATCAGGGCAAAGATGTAGAGCACTACGACGCCTCCGGCATAGACCATCACCTGAACGGCTCCCAGGAAGGTGTAGCCCATCAGGAAGTAGAGGCCGGCCGTGCCGAAGAGTACAAAGAGCAGATAGGTGGCAGCGCGCATGATGCGCTTGGTGGTTACTGCCAGCAGGGCGCAAATCAGGATGATTGCGGCCAAACAGTAGAAGATAATTGTGGATGCCATAATGCTTAGTCCTCCTTTTTAGTTTCTGACGTTTCTGAAACGGCGTCTCGTTTTTCAGAAGCGGCGCCTCGAATTTCCGAAGCGGCGCCTCGAACTTCCGAAGCGGCGTTTCTGTTTTCACTCTCAACCTGAGCTGCCGGTTTTGCAGCCGGAGCGGCGGGTTTGGGAGCCACGGCAGGTTTCGGCTTTTCAACACATTTGCTGCCGGGCCGATTGAGCTGCATGATGAGCTTCGATTTGTCGAACACGGCGTTCTCAAACTCCTGGTTGAAGCGGATGGCGTTCTGGGGACATGCCATCACGCAGAGGTTGCAGAACATGCACTGGCCGATGTTGTATTCGTAGCGGACAAGTTGTTTTTTCTTCTTGCCGTCCTCCGTGGTCACCATTTCGCTGGTCACCGTGATGGAGTCGTTGGGACAGGCCATCTGGCACAGTCCGCAGGCAATGCACTTGTGCTCGTTATTCTCATTGTGAGGCATCTCCAGACAGAAGCGGTTGGTCTCGGAGAATGTCAGCGTTTTGCGGTTTTCGGGATATTGTTCCGTCTCGTGGTGCTCGAAGAAAACCTTGATAGAGGTCTTCAGACCGATGCCCAGCGTCTTGATGCCGTGGAACAGCCCTTGTATATAATTTCTTTCTTCCATATCTATACCTTATAATATTATAATGTAAGACCGAGGGTGACTACGAGAGCCATCAGCACGATGTTGATCATGCTTATCGGCATCAGATATTTCCATTCCAGGGAGAGCAGCTGGTCGATGCGCAGGCGCGGGAAAGTCCAGCGGATCCACATCAGCAGGAACACGATGAAGAACGTCTTGCCGAAGAACCAGACGAAACCGGGGATGTAGTCCATCACCGCATTGAAACCGTCGAGCCCCACAATGTGCAGGGGAGCCCAACCGCCGAAGAAGATGGTGGCGGCCATGGCGGCACAGATGAACAGGTTCAGGTATTCAGCCAGGTAGAAGAAGCCGAAGCCCATACCGGAATACTCGGTGTGATAGCCGGCCGTCAGCTCGCTTTCGGCTTCAGGCAGGTCGAACGGGCCACGGTTACATTCGGCGTTGCCGGCCACCATATAGATAAGGAAAGCCAGCACGGCAGGAATGTGGCCGCGGAAGATATTCCAGCCCAGTTCAGCCTGCTGGTTCACGATTTCGCTCAGCTGCATGGTGCCGCAGAGAATAATCATGGTCAGCATGGTCATGCCGATACTCAGTTCGTAACTTACCAGCTGGGCACCGCTACGCATGGCGCCAATGATGGGATACTTGCTTCGGCTGGCCCATCCGGCAAGGAGGATACCCACCACGCCGATGCCGCTGACGGCAATAAAGAAGAACACACCGATGTTGAAATCCAATATCTGCACGCCTTCGTGCCAGGGCAGGCAGGCGAAAGTCAGGAACGAGGCCACCAGAACGAAGTAAGGGGCCAGGTCGTGCAGCAGGCGGTCGCTCTGACGCATCTTGATGATTTCCTTCGTGAGCATCTTGAACACGTCGGCAAACACTTGCAGCAGTCCCCACTTGCCCACACGGTTCGGGCCGATACGGCATTGGAAGAAGGCGCACACCTTGCGTTCCATGTAGATCAGCACAATGGCCAGCGTGGCATATAGCAGGATGATAAAGAGCAGAACAATGAGGCATTCGATGCCTATGGCCAACCACTCGGGCATCACGCCGGTGAGCAGCGAGTGGAACCAGTCTGTAACTATTTTGAAGTTGTACATAGTCTTTCTCTCTTAAAAGGTTATCTGTCAATGTCGGGAATAACGAAGTCCATCGAGGCGCCAATGGCGATGAGGTCGGCAAACTTCTGTCCGCGGCAGGCGGTGTCCATGGCATTCACCAGGGGCAGGCCGTTGGAGCGGAAGTGGACGCGATAAGGATTCTTGTCGCCCTTGCTCTCGATGAATACGCCAAACTCGCCACGGCTCGTTTCCACAGCCTGATAGAAGTCGCCTTCGGGCAGTTTCACGATAGGTTTGCGCTTGGCTTGGTATTCGCCTTCCGGAATGTTATCTATCAGTTGTTCCACAATGCCGAGACTTTCCAGAATCTCCTCCATACGGTTCCAGTGGCGGGCGTTGGTGTCACCTTCCGTGCGGACGATTTCCTTGAAGTTCACCTGGTCGTAGAGGGCGTAGGGGTGGCGCTTGCGCACGTCATTGTGCCAGCCGCTGGCACGGCCGCTCGGACCGGTCACGCCCAATGAGATGGCGTCGGCATTGCTGATGGTGCCCACGCCAATCATGCGCTGCTCGGCAATGACGTTGCCCGTAAAGATGTCTTGGTATTCCTTGAAACGTTTGCGCACATGCTTGCAGAACTTCTTCACCTCTTGGGCAAAGTCGGGACGGATGTCGTACATCACGCCACCGATGGTGTTGTAGTTCATGATGACGCGGCCGCCGAAGTTGTCTTCAAAAATCTTCATCAGCTCTTCGCGCTCGCGGAAAGTGTAGAAGAAGGCCGTCAGGGCACCCGTGTCCATCGTCATGCAGGCGTAGTAGATGAGGTGCGAGGCAATACGCTGGAGTTCGTCCATGATGGTGCGGATGTACTGCACGCGGGGGCTCACTTCCAGTTCTATGGCCTTTTCGATACACATGCACATGGCGTGGCGGTTTTGCATGGCGCTGAAGTAGTCCAGTCGGTCGGTCAGGGCCAGCATCTGGGGATAAGTCAGGCTTTCACAAATTTTCTCCACACCGCGGTGAATGTAACCCAGCACGGGGTCTATCTTCAGCACCGTTTCACCTTCGAGTTGGGTGCGCATGTGGAGCACGCCGTGGGTGGAGGGGTGCTGCGGGCCTACGTTGACTACGTGGTCTTCGGGCTGGAAGATGACGTTTTCTTTCGTGCCCACGGTGCCGTCTTCTTTCAGATAGTATTCCGTTGTGGTGTCGGCCAGAGGCTCGTTGTCCATGCGGAGCGGGTTTTCACCTTCGGGGTCATCGTCCTTGCGCAGGGGATAGCCCACCCAGTCTTCGCGCAGGAAGATGCGGCGCATGTCGGGGTGGCCGAGGAACCGGATGCCGAAGAAGTCGTACACCTCACGCTCGTAAATCTTGGCAATCTGCCAGATGTCGCTCACCGTGGGAATGTAGGGATTTTCGCGGTCGGCGGTCACGGTTTTCAGGGTTGCCGTTTCGCCGGTCGTGGTGGATTCGAGCATGTAGATGACGCCCAAACCTTCTTCTCCCCAGTCCATGCCGATGAGGTTGACCAGGAAGTCCATGTGGCGCTCTTGGCGCAGGCGGAGCATTTCGTCGTGAAGCTCCGCGGTCGTCAGGGTCTTTATGTCCAGTGTCATGCTTCTTGCTCTTGATTGATTATTTCTTTTTGCAGAGCCTTGGCCTCGGCTTTGTGTTCGTCTTTCTGTTTGCGGTTGACGGTGCCGAGATAGTTCTCCACTTTCATTTTACGCTGCAGTTGCATCATGCCGTAGTAGAAGGCTTCGGGACGCGGGGGACAGCCCGGCACGTACACATCGACGGGCAGTATCTTGTCCACGCCTTTCACCACGTGATACGATTTGGTGAACGGTCCGCCGGTGCAGGTGCATCCGCCGATGGCGATGACATACTTCGGGTCGGCCATCTGGTCGTACAGGCGCTTGAGCACCGGAGCCATCTTGTTGGTGATGGTGCCGCACACCAGGATGAGGTCTGCCTGGCGGGGGCTGACGCGGGTCACTTCAAAGCCGAAGCGGGCCATGTCGAAGCGGGCGGCACCCATGGCCATCAGTTCGATGGCGCAGCAGCTTGTGCCGAAGTTCATTGGCCACAGGCTGTTCGAGCGGCCCCAGTTAATCAACTTGTCGGCCGATGTCACCAGGACGTTCGTGCCGTGAGCGTTCAGCTGGTCGATCATTTGCTCCAGCGTCTCGTTGTCCTTGAATTCCTCGTAAGGAATGGACTTGATTTTCGGTTTACTGATTAATCCCATTTCAGTGCTCCTTTCCTCCAGGCGTAAGCTAAGCCCAGAACTAAGATGAACAGGAAGAACAGCACGGCCAGCAAGCCGGTTGTTCCCAAACTCTTGGCGATGACTGCCCAGGGGAACAGAAACATCGTTTCCACGTCGAACATCAGGAACAGGATGGCAAAGAGGTAGTAGCCCAGATGATAGCGGCCCCATTGGTTGCCGCGTGCCGGGATACCACACTCGTAAGGCTCTTCCTTCTGCGGGTTGTAGGAGCGGGGGGCCAGCAAGTCGGCCAGAAACACCACCAGCGCCACAAACGCCACACCTGTCAGGACGACGGTTACAAGTAATGTGAAGTTCATAACCTTGCGTTATTATTAATTATTATTTGAGTTATCCATTTGGGAGGCTGGCTGCGCGTCGGCAGCCACTCTATTTACAGACGCGTGCAAAGTTACACAAACTTTACCATATGCTTCCTTATAATAAGGTGAAAAGTTGCACATCTACCCGCAGAAAATGCATTTTCTCGGTCTGTATGCCTTGCAAACGCGCTTTTTGCAACGGCTTGCTGTCAAAAATATCCCCGAACCCTTCCCTGCCCCATGCCATGCCGGCACTGGTTGAAGGCCTGTGCACGCACAAGTCCCATTTAGGATTGCAAAGGCGGCGCCTCAAAATTTTGAGGCGCCGCCTTTGTCGTCATCCGCCACACCACGGTGCCGCTTGGCAACACTGCGGGCATGGCTGCCACGGTAAGGGCCAATTAAAACTTCAC
>Ga0256405_10011960_pt1 | contig 10902 bp, 15 predicted proteins | sample RumenRJG_02DNA_FD_189096 | JGI IMG/M metagenome (GOLD analysis project Ga0256405, IMG submission 189096) | Bovine rumen microbial communities from Lethbridge, Alberta, Canada - RJG_02 | ecosystem: Host-associated > Mammals > Digestive system > Stomach > Rumen | place: Canada: Alberta... | reverse complement strand
TTCCACTTCGATAACAGCAATGTAAAGAATGAGCAGACTGCTATCGGCGAAATCTGGAATAAGGAAATCATGCCTGTAATCTGTGGCTATGTAGCTTATGACGACGTACATGATAAGATTGCTCAGGAATTAAAGGATGCCGGCATGGAGAAGTATCTGCAGGAAGTACAGAGCCAGCTTGATGCTTATCAGTCCGGAAAATAGGATAAGGATATGAACAACGAAGAAATAGCAGCCATCGTAGAACAGTTTCAGTTAGATGGCGAATTCATATACGGTGAAAGTTACGGGTGTGGACACATCAATGATACCTATGCTGTATATTTCAGACGAGAAAGCGAACCTCCCATTCGCTATATCTTGCAACGAATCAACACCGCAATATTCGAACCTGTGGGATTGATGCACAATATCAGCCTGGTAACAGATTTTCTGAGAAAGCAAATTTTAAAAGAGGGGGGCGACCCGGACCGGGAAACCCTCCGTATCCTCCCAACAAAAGACGATGCTTCCTTTTACAAAGACGCTGACGGGAATTGCTGGAGAATGTACAAGTTCATAGAAAATACGGTGACATATCAGAGTGCAGCAACAGCGGTGGTTTCCAGAAATGCAGGAAAAGCATTTGGACACTTCCAAAAGCAACTATCCGGTTTCGATGCTTCACAGCTTGTGGAGATTATTCCGGATTTCCATAATACCAGAAAGCGTTTTGAAACTTTCAAAAAAGCTGTAGAGGAAGATACTGCGGGCCGTGTGGCAACAGCAAAGGATGCCATCGACTTTGTGCTGGCAAGAGAAAAGTATTGTGATACCGTTATCCGGGAATTGGGCAGTGATACGATTCCGCTGCGCGTCACACACAATGATACCAAGCTGAATAATATCCTGATGGATCCGGAAACCGGCGGTAGCGTTTGTATTGTGGATTTGGATACCATCATGCCGGGCTCTGTGTTATACGACTTTGGCGACAGCAATCGTTTCGGTAGTAACACCGCAGTGGAGGATGAGACGGACTTATCCAAGGTTACCTTCAGCCTTGAGATGTTTGGGGCTTATACGGAAGGCTTCTTGGAAGCAGCAGGAGATGCATTGACAGAACGTGAGATTGAACTTTTGCCCTTCTCCTGTATACAGATGACCTACGAGTGTGGCATGCGCTTCTTGACAGACTATCTACAGGGAGATACCTATTTTAAGGTAAGCCACGATACGCATAACTTAGAACGCGCCAGAAATCAGTTTAAACTTATTGAAGACATGGAATCCAAGTTAGATAAAATGTCTGCTATTGTGCAAAAGGCAAAGAAATAACACTTTCATCATAAGAATCAAAGAGGGATGGTCTAACGACCATCCCTGATTTTTTCTAACTTCTCTTTATCGATTTTGCCTTCGGCGATTGTGCTGCTTACCCAAAGCTTTAAGGCTTCTACAGTGGCACCGATGTGCTCTAACTGGTCCTGAATATTGACGAAGTCGTGAAGCTCATCATCGGATACGATACCATCTGCAGTAATCTCGATAAGGCGTTCTTTTTGCTTGTCCAGCGCATTGATGGAAGCCAGAATGCCCAGCACGATTTCGGAAAGTGCAGAGGTCTTTACTTCCGGTACACTATCACGACCGATGGCACATTCGTGTGTGCAGTAGTAATTGCAAAGTTCCGGCTTCTTATAAGCTTTTGCCATGGCCACAACATCCTCAGGCTGGATGGCTGTCTTTTCGGTTTCGATTTTTTCCAGACGGCTTTCGGAGATGAATCCAAGAAGCTCACTGGCTTCTGCTCTGGTCAGTCCTGCATTATGTCTGGTCTGGAAATAGATATTCATATCTTCTTTGGTTGATTTCTTGCCCATGATATATTCCCTTCTTCGTCCTAAAGCGCCGAAGGGCCGCAATCAGGACAGTTCTCATAGCCTTCAAGAATAAGTATAGTATAATTTGCGGAAAATGAAAATTAGGAAACGCTAATATTCGTAATTAAGTATGTCTTTTGAGGATATAGGGCTATATAATAAGACTATCAAATAACAAAAGCGCATTTGAAGGCGCTGGATTCAAAGGGGAATTTAATAATTCCAAACAGGAGAAAACAGATGAAAAGATTGTATAAAGGTACAGATAAAAAACTTTGTGGTGTATGTTCCGGTATCGGTGAATACTTCAACATTGATCCAACTGTAATTCGTTTAGCATGGGTTATCTTTTGTGTGCTGGGTGGCAGCGGTATCTTAGCTTACATCATCGCAGCAATTATTATGGAAGAGAATCCGGGCTACATCGAATCTAATGATTTTGAACATCTTGATCAGCAGTAAAGCACAGGCTGGTGACTACCAAAAGGAAAGGAGGTAGGCAGTATGATAACATTATTTACGATTCTTATGTTTTATGTTTTTGGACATGTAATTTGGTTTGCGCTAAAGGCATCTTGGGGGCTACTGAAATTTTTGCTTTTTATCGTCTTCTTGCCTCTTATTCTGGTTGGCATGGTAATCAGTGGCCTGGTAGCTTTCGCAATACCGATCCTGGTAATCATAGGCATCTTTGCTTTAATCGGATGCTTTGCGAAAAACTAACACATTTGCCAGCTACTTCATCATAGAAATAACATATATATCCCCAACAAACCCGGGAGCAGGCACACCTGCTCCCGGGTTTCTTATGCCATTTTGGCGTCCGGGCAGATCGCCCATCCTTCCTGTATGACAAACGGTATGTAAAGTAGCATCCACCTCATGATAGTGATATTATGAATAGGAAAAGTATAGGGCAGTACCGTAGGTGCTGCCTTTTCTATAGAGGAGCAGATATATTGTGAAAATAGAGAATGCTATTGCAGTTATAGGAATAACAATTAGTTTGCTAATGTCTGGTTGCGGACAACAGGCAGAAGAGGCTGTGATTCCGGAGGTTGAAACCTCTGGCGAAGCGGTGATTGAGACAACCGTGGATGAGTCTACCACTGAGTATGCCAGTAGTGAAAGCGTAGAAACAGAGACTCTGCAGGATACTAAATTCGATATTACACTTGCTTTTGCGGGAGATATCAGTTTCGATGATACCAGTGCTGTGATGCAGAATTATTTTGCGCAAGGGTCTGTGCTCAGTAATGTTATCGACAGCAGATATTTGGACGAAATGCAGAATGCGGATCTCATGTGGATAAATAATGAGTTCTGCTATAGCCTGCGTGGAAATCCTTTGCCCAATAAGATGTACACCTTCAGAGCGAATCCGGAGCATGTCAGCATGTTACAGGAAATGGGCGTAGACATAGCGGGACTTGCTAATAACCATATTTATGATTTTGGGAAGGATGCTTTTCTGGATACATTGGATACCTTGGATGGGGCGGGAATCCCCTATATAGGCGCAGGACATGACTTGGCGGAAGCTATGTCGCCGGTGTATTTGGAGGCAGATGGTGTGATGATTGCGTATGTGGCTGCCAGCAGAGCTGAAAAGTATAAGATGACACCACAGGCGACAGAGACCGAACCCGGCATCCTAAGGTGCTATGATAATACCCTTTTCCTAAAGGAAATCAGGGAAGCAGACACAAAGGCAGACATCGTCATTGCTCTTCCACATTGGGGCACGGAGTATTCTACGAAACTGGAGGAGGCCCAGACAGTAGGTGCAAAGCAATACATTGATGCAGGAGCAGATGCGGTGATCGGCGCTCATTCCCACTGTATTCAGGGTGTAGAACTCTATAATGGAAAGCCTATCGTGTATAGCCTTGGTAATTTCTGGTTCAATGATAAATCTTTGGAAACCATGCTGGTGAAGCTTCATGTGAGTGGAGAGAAGGACCTAGGGGCTGACTTGCAGAGCGCAGAAGATGATACGATTCAAGTAGAGGATATTCGGTTGGAAATCCTGCCGGGTATGCAGTCCGGATGTGCAACGGTCATGGCAGACGGGGCAGAGAAAGAACGGATTCTTCATTATATAGAGTCTATTTCTCCGGCGCCGATTGCGTTAGAATATACTAGTGACAAATAAAAGATAGAATGGAAAGATAAGATGAAATACAAAACACTTTTTTGGGACCTGGATGGCACTTTGACAGATTCCGGCCCGGGTATTATGAAGTCTGCAGCCTATGCACTGGATAAACTTGGCATAGAGCACGATGCCTGGGAAAAGATGCGCTATTTTGTGGGACCGCCTTTGGTGGTTTCTTTTGGCAAATTTGGCCTGGCCGGGGAAAAGAATGACGAAGCAATTCGCCTTTACAGAGAGCGGTATCATGAAACCGGTATGTGGGAAAATGAGCCTTATCCCGGAATAGAGGAGCTGCTTCAAAAGTGCGTGGATGCAGGTTTTCATATGTATGTGGCTACTTCGAAACCGGAGAAGCTGTCCAAAGAGATTATCGCTAAGTTTGAATTAGATAAGTACTTTGATGAAGTCGCAGGCGCTACCATGGGTCATGAAAGAGAGACGAAGGAAGATGTACTTCGCTATCTTATGGACCAGATTCCGGAAAAAGATAGCATTGTCATGATAGGAGATACTATCTATGATGTAGAAGGTGCCAACAAAGTGGGCCTACCTACCATCGGTGTCAGATGGGGATACGGTATCGAAGAAGATATGGTACAGGCTGGCGTGAAAAAGATGGTGGATACTATGGATGAACTATATGGTTATTTAATGGGAGAATAACCTGAAGATAAGATAAAAGGAGGAATGAGATATGGTAAAGCACGTGATTCTATGGACTCTGAAAGATGAGTATTCAGGCGCCCAGATGGAACAAATCAAAGCAGATATTAAGTCCGGCCTGGAAGGACTCAAGGGACAAATCCCGGGGCTTGTTGATATTCAGGTAAATATCAATGGCTTATCTTCTTCTAACGCAGACTTGATGCTGGATTCTACCTTTGAAGATGAGGCAGCTTTGAAAGGGTATGCAGTACATCCAGCCCATGTGGCAGTTGCAGATGGCAAGGTAAGACCGTTTACTGCCAGCAGAGTGTGCTTGGATTACGAGATCTAAAGTGGACATATTTGAAATAAAATGATGGAATACATAAGGCTACAGGAGGTTAAGACTTCTGTAGCTTTTTCATTTGAAAAATTTTTTTTTGAAAGTTTGAAGATTTTTTTGGATGTGTTACGTTATATCTAGTGAAAGCAGAAAGGAGGCGGGAAAAATCAATTCAAGAGAAAACTTTATAAGACTTGTAAATCAGTATCAGAATCTGGTTTTTTCCATCTGCTTGAAACACACCGGTGATTATTTTGTGGCGGAAGATTTGGCACAGGAGACGTTCCTGTCAGCATATGCCCATATGGAGGATTTTGACGGGGAGCAGGAAAAAGCCTGGATCTGTCGAATCGCCAGTAACAAATCGATTGATTATCTGAGACAGGCAGCCAGAAAGAGCATCCCAACGGCAGAAGAAGATATGCCGGAGGAAGCTACTGCTACAGAAAACGAGCCTTTACAAACCTATTTAAATAAAGAAGTCCTGGAGGAAGTGGAGAAAAAGTGTAATGCGCTTTCGGAACCTTATAAAACCATTGCAGTGCAACACTTCTTACAGGGAAAGAAAGCAAATGAGATAGCAGATTTGCAAGGACAGAATCTGAAGACCATACAGACGCAAATCTATAGGGCCAGAGAAATGCTACGAAAAACCATAAGAAAGGAGGACCTGACAGCATGAATGAATTTGAATATTTAAGTGATGAAGAATTAAATAAACTTATTTTTGAGGCAGAGGCTGATTTGGTACAGGCTCCTCCCGGATTATTGGAGAGTATCATGGCTGAGGTGGATGCTGGTAGCGAAAAAGCGAAACCGCCGATGAAGACAAAAGAAGAAAAGATTGTAGAGTATAGAAGATTTCGCAAACAGGTCATTGTATCCATGACAGCGTCTATAGCGGCCAGCTTACTTCTTCCCATAGCACTTTCCTATGTGCCGGAGATGCCTAGAAGGGAAAGACAGATTCCTACACGGGAAGAAATCGTAGGGACACAAGATACCATGACAAAAGAAGAGTTTTTGAATCGCAACAAGTTGAATTTGTTAGGAGGATGGAATGATGAAACAAAAGAGAAAGAATAGAGCATTTGAATTTATATGCGCGTTTCTGCCGGGAGCAGCAGAATTATATGATGGATTTTTTAAATGCGGATTTAGCCTGATGGTGGTATTCTTTGCCTGCGTGTGGTTTGCCGGTGTATCTCAGACTATGGTGTCTGGATTGCTTATTGCGGCTATGTGGTTCTATGGCTTTTTCCATGCCAGAAATCTGGCTCACGCAACAGACGAAGAGTTCTATAATATGGAAGACAAGGCAATCTGGGAAGAAATCGCCGGATTCAGCTTCGGCCTTACAGGACGAAAAGTTCGAATTGGATTTTCCATTGCTCTGATTCTGATTGGCATCAGCATCTTATGGAACATGGTGATTGATACACTGGTTGCCTGGATTCCGGAAAAGTTATGGGACTATTTGTATCCAATCCTACAGGATATCCCGAGATTCTTGATTGCTGTAGTCACCATTATAGTTGGACTTCGTCTGATTAAAGGTAAAAAGGAGGAAGTATATGGAATCGAAGACAAACAGAATTCATAGAGTGGGAACTCTTACAGCCGGCCTTTCGCTGGTTGGGTTTGGAGTATTATTCTTACTACATTTGTTTATAAACTTAAATTATGATTTCATATTTAGGCTATGGCCGGTAATTCTCATCTGCATGGGCTTGGAAATGCTTCTAGCAAACCTGCGAGATCGGGAATTCAAGTATGATGCAGGTTCTGTAATCCTCTTACTATGCCTGATGCTTTTTGCAACTTGCATGGCAGGAGCAGATATCTGCATTACAGAGTTGACGAAAGCAGGATTGGCAAACAATATCCATTTATACTTACCATAGAAAAGTGAGTGAAAATCATTTCGAGCAGGGGTGAAATGATGTATCATATATAGCAGGTGCGCTTAGCACCTGCTATTTTAATGTCCTGCGATAAAGGGACAAATTGAGGAGTATGATTATGTTATATCTAGTGTTGGCAGTTGTCAGCAGCGTGCTGATTTCTGTATTGATGAGAGTATCGGAGAAAAGCGTGAAGAATCCGATGCTTTTATTTGTGGCAAATTATTTCGTTTGCATTCTGATTTCAATCGCATATATGGGACAGATTACGGTGGACTTACATGCGCCCAAAATCGGCACTGCGCTGGTTCTTGGCATCTGCAGTGGTATTTTATACCTACTTGGATTTGTGCTTTTGCAGTACAACATTCGTAAAAATGGTGTGGTTCTTTCCTCCACTTTTATGAGATTAGGTGTCTTGGTGCCTACAGCTATGGCGGTTCTGGTATTTCATGAGAAGCCAAACGTAACACAGCTTCTTGGCTTTCTGGTAGCAGTAGCAGCTATCTTGGTAATGAATTTGAAGATGGGGGAAGCGAAAGGCCAGAAAGTTCCGGGGATTGTGTGGCTGATTATTCTCCTGCTTACAGGTGGTTTCACAGATTCTCTGGCAAACGTATATGATAAAGCCGGTAACCCGGATTTGAAGAATCAGTATCTATTATTTATCTTTTTTGTGGCATTTGTTTGTAGCGTAATCGGTGCACTTCTGCAGGTGAAGAAACAGAAACCTAACTACATGGACTTTGTTTGGGGATTCCTCATCGGTATCCCAAACTACTTTTCTGCCAGATTTTTACTGTTGTCCTTAGGGCAGTTGCCTGCTATTTTGGTGTATCCGGCTTTCAATGTGGCTACCATTCTGGTGGTAACATTAGTAGGAGTTATAGGATTCAAGGAGAAACTGGAGAAGAATAAGGTCATTGCATTAGGTATGATTCTATTGGCTTTGGTACTATTGAATATCTAATCCGACAGGTATCAGTCAAGTGATGGTCGATGGTGGAATCTTGAACGGGGTATTGTTACAATAGTAGTGGGGTAAAGATATGTTCAATAAACATGATATCAACAGAAATGAATGTATGCTTCGTGGCACTTTGAGAAAGAAAGGCTACGATTGGTGGTGGCATTCTTTTACCGGTAGGGATGTAGAAACTGGGGAGGAGAAGCCATTCTTTATCGAGTATTTCCTGTGCAATCCTGCATTGGCGGAAGAAAAACCGGTTTTTGGACAGCTTCCTGAGAACCAAAAGATTGGCAAGAGACCATCCTATGTCATGGTAAAAGCAGGATGTTGGGGCAAAGATGCCATGCAGCTCCATCGCTTTTTCTCATGGAAGGAGACTAGGGTACATTATAATGCACCCTATGAAGTGGAAGCAGGTGATTGCTACGCCAGCGAGACACATTTAAAAGGTAAAATCCAGATTAAACCAAGCGAAAGCCAGGCGCATCCTGAATGGATGTGTGACAGTGGTCGGATGTCTTGGGATATTAAGGTGGAAAAGCAGATTGCCTTTAACGTGGGATATGGGGCAAGCAAATTCTTCCGTAGAATTGAAGCCTTTGCTATGTTTTGGCATGCGGAAGGTATGAAGAGTGCTTACAGTGGTACCATTACATGCGATGGAAGAGATTATGAAGTATTGCCCTCCGGTAGCTATGGCTACGCGGATAAGAATTGGGGGAGAGATTTTACCAGCCCTTGGGTGTGGCTCTCTTCTAATGATCTGGTAAGTAAGGTGACGGGAAAGCGTTTAGAGAATTCCGTCTTTGATATCGGCGGTGGCAGACCGAAGATTTATTTTTGCCCATTGAATCGTAAACTCCTGGGCGTTATGTACTTTGAAGGACAGGAGTTTGACTACAACTTTTCTCATTTTTGGATAAAAGTTAAAACAAGATTTGAATTTACAGAAGATGAAGAAATGGTGTATTGGCAGGTGGAGCAAGAAAACAAAACATCTGTTATGAAAACAAATATCTCCTGTAAAAAGGCGGATATGCTTCTGGTGAACTATGAGGCGCCGGATGGAAAGAAGAGGCATAATAGACTTTGGAATGGTGGCAACGGCAGAGGCACTGTGGAACTGTACCGCAAAACCAAGGATGGCCTTGAACTCATCGACGAATTGAAGGTGGGCCACGTGGGATGCGAATATGGAGAATACTGTTAGAAAAAATATTTTAGTTGGTAGGAAGTAAATGAATTTATTTGACATCGTAGGACCTGTCATGGTAGGTCCCTCCAGCTCTCATACAGCGGGAGCAGTAAAAATTGGATTAGTGGCACGGACTCTATTGGGAGAGGATGTGGCGAAAGCTGAGATTTTGTTCCATGGTTCTTTTCTGGCTACAGGTAAGGGCCATGGTACGGATAAAGCCATTGTAGCAGGGCTTCTTGGATATACGCCGGATGATAAGCGGATTCCAAATAGTCTGGAACTGGCAAAGCAGGCAGGGGTTAGTTGCGTCTTTGGCAGTATAGACCTGGGAGACGCTCATCCCAATACGGTGAAGCTGCACCTGGTAGGTGTATCCGGGAAGATGATGGATATGATGGCGGCTTCAGTAGGCGGTGGCCGTATCAGTGTCAGTGAAATTGATGGCATGACGGCACACTTTAGCGCGGAGTATCCCACATTGATTGTAAGAAATGAGGATAAGCCAGGTTTGGTAGCCAATGTAACTGCTTTATTACAGGAGTATCAAATTAACATTGCTACGATGCAACTTTATAGAAGCGGTAGGGGAGACCAGGCAGTCATGGTCATCGAGTGTGATGAGCAGGTGCCTGATTGTGTAGCAGTTGCGTTGAAGCAGTTGGATGGCGTGAGGGATTTGACCTATTACCCGGGATAATCTGAAAAATAGTAAGAAGAGTTTTCCTCCACGTAAGTGGAGGATAGAAAGATAGATATATATGTATAAATCATTAGAAGAAATAAGGGAAGCAATAGAGGAATCCGGTAAGCCTTTCTGGCAGGTGGTGCAGGAAGAGGACTGCAAAGAGTCCGGCATCACCATAGAGGAGTCTTTTGCTAAGATGCGGGCCATGTATCAAGCTATGAAGGATTCCAATGAAGAATACGAAGATGGACTGAAGTCTGCCAGCGGGCTGGTAGGTACAGAAGGTGCCAAGATTCGTAAGGCAAGAGAAGCAGGAAAACTGACCTGTGGTGATTTCATGGCGGCGGTCATGGAAAAAGCACTTCGTATCAGTGAAAGCAATGCCTGTATGAAGCGAATTGTAGCAGCTCCTACAGCAGGATCCTGCGGCGTAGTGCCGGCGGTGCTGTTAAGTATACAGGAAAAGAATGGCTATTCTGATGAGGAGATGACAAAGGCTTTGTATGTAGCTGCCGGTATCGGCGGCGTTATCGCTTACAGAGCAAGTCTTTCCGGGGCAGAAGGGGGATGCCAGGCGGAGATCGGTTCTGCGTCCTCTATGGCAGCAGGAAGTATGGCATACCTTTTGGGTGGAACTGCAGAGCAAATCGGACATGCAGCAGCAATTGCCATGAAAGGCCTATTGGGGCTGGTGTGTGATCCCGTGGCAGGACTGGTAGAAGTACCCTGTGTGAAGCGAAATGTCATCGGCTCTGTGAATGCAGTGACTTCTGCAGATATGGCCCTGGCCGGCATTGAAAGCCAGATTCCACCGGATCAAGTATTTGACGCTATGAAGTGCGTAGGTCGGTGCTTAAATCCAGATTTAAGAGAAACGGGAAAGGGCGGACTTGCCGCAACTCCTGCGGGAATTGAAATCGCTAAGAGCATGAAGATGTAACGGGAAAGGACAAGGAAAAAGAAAACATGCAAGAAAAGAAGACCAGGGGGAAAATGGGATTCTACGTAATACTTACTATCATTGGGCTGCTATCAGCGGTGGTATTTGAATTAAACAAAAACATGATACCGGGATGGATTTTGCTTATTTTTGTGCTGATTGCTTTTGCCCTGATTTACCCAAAGGTAGCCAAGGCA
>Ga0256405_10011959_pt1 | contig 10903 bp, 9 predicted proteins | sample RumenRJG_02DNA_FD_189096 | JGI IMG/M metagenome (GOLD analysis project Ga0256405, IMG submission 189096) | Bovine rumen microbial communities from Lethbridge, Alberta, Canada - RJG_02 | ecosystem: Host-associated > Mammals > Digestive system > Stomach > Rumen | place: Canada: Alberta | collected... | reverse complement strand
TCCCTCCTGGGTCACCATTGTGGGTAGGTGCCCGAGTGGTTAAAGGGAACAGACTGTAAATCTGTCATCTTCGGATTACGATGGTTCGAATCCATCCCTGCCCACCACCTTGAAAGACAGCGTCGCTTAGGCGGCGCTTTTTTGTTGTCTAAACGGCAAAAGGATAGGCCCCCATGGAGTAAGTCCGTGGGGGCCTGTAGTTATTGGTCTGTTATTGGCCGTTTACTGATCGATGGGGCAGGATGGTGCTTGCCCGCCGCGCTCTGCCGTGTGCTTGCCTTCGAACAGTGCCTGGCTTACGCGCCGCATGAGTTCGTCCTCTTCGGCAGCGGCATTGAAGACTACCTGTTTATCTTCTGGCAGGGTTTCTCCCTCAAGTTCGGTGATGGCCAGTTGCAAGCGGTGTTCTTTATCGAGACGGAAAGAATAGGAGAGGCGGGTAGCCAGCCATTCGGTAATCATCTCGATATTCTGAAATGAAGCGACTTTGTTATAGTTTTTGTAGACTTCGGCAGCAATGGCGGCAGCTTTTTTTTTGTCATCGACGGCGCCGATGACAGAGAAAGCTTGTTTGTTCCCTTCGGTGACAAGTTTCGTGATGATATAAAGCATGGCGTAGTTCCTTTCTATTTTGACGTGAAAACATACAAGGATAATTGTAACAAAATCCCGCTACTTGTCAATTTTTGCTAATTTGACATTGAAACAGCCGGATGTTTTTTGATGTATTCAATATATGGACATTTTGCAGATATGTATGAAAAAGATTACAACATTACGGATGGATGATAATTTTTGTTTTATTTTTCACTAACAGAAAATGGGGGAAATGGAATAATAAAGGGACTTATGTCCCTTCGTACTGATATAATGGTATAAGTGTACTTAAATTAAAGAAATATGGAAGACGCAAGGTGCCGAGTAACAGTTTTTACACTTTGGCCAGCTTTGCGAATGCTTCTATTTGTGCTATAATGTCTCCTGGTAAAACACAATAAACGAGATCGATGGAGAAGATAATCCATTGGGGAAAAGTTAGGAGATTAATTATGGTTGAATCACATCCAGTAAACCGTAAGAAAGCATTCAATATGCTATTCTTCATTGAGTTCTGGGAACGCTTTGGTTATTATGGTCTTCAGGCCGTGTTGGCGGGGTTCTTTGTAAAGTCCCTCGGTATGGAAGACGCAGAATCCTTTGTTGTCTTTGGCGCGTTTAGTGCGATGGTATATGGTTATGTATCGTTGGGCGGCTTCCTGGGCGATAAGATTCTGGGAACCCAGCGCACGATTACGCTGGGCGCTGTCGTATTGATGATTGGCTATGCCATGATGGCTTTGGCTGGTGCCGATAAGACGATGGTATTTCTGGCATTGGGTGCTATTGCCTGCGGTAATGGTATCTTTAAGGCCAATCCTTCTTCGCTGCTTTCGAAGCTCTATGAGGGGGATGAAAAGGACTTAGACAGTGCCTTTACGATGTATTATATGGCGGTCAACATTGGTTCTTTCCTCTCGATGTTGCTGGTTCCGATTATTGGCGCCCAGTATGGTCTGTCCCTGGGCTTCATGATTTGTGCGATGGGCCTGATCCTGGCGGTCGGCGGATTCCTGGGCTTCCGCTATTTGGTTCGCGGTATCGATTCGCCGGCAGGTGCTGAACCGCTGACGATGAAGAAAATCGTTCTGACGCTGATCGGTGTTGTCGTGATGACGGTTTTCTCCAGCTGGCTGCTTTCGCACCTCTCGGTGGCTCACTGGCTGTTGTTTGTCATTGGCGTTTTGGTCTATGGTGTATTCTTTAAGATGATTATCCAGGCCAAAGGTGCTGAGCGCAGCCACATGGCAGCAGCGATGATTTTGATTGTCGAGGCGATCATCTTCTTTACGTTGTATCAGCAGATGCCGACCTCCCTCAATTTCTTTGCCATTAAGAATGTGGAGCACTCGGTTCTCGGCATTGCTATTCCAAATGCGGAAGTATTCCAGACGCTTAACCCGTTTTGGATTATGCTGGCAAGTCCGGTGCTGGCTTGGGCTTATTCGCACTTCGGCAGTGAAGGCAAAGACCTTTCGATGCCGGCGAAATTCGCGCTGGGCATGCTGCTGACGGCCGCATCGTTCCTCGTTGTCGGTTTCTCGGCTAACTTTGCTAATGAAGCTGGTATCGTATCGGCTTGGTGGCTGATTGGTTCTTATTTCTTGTCTTCCATTGGCGAGCTGCTCATCAGTGGTCTGGGGCTTTCTATGATATCGAAACTGGTTCCGCAGAAACTCATCGGTTTCCTCATGGGAGCATGGTTCCTGACTACGTCGATTGCGGCAATCCTCGGTGGCTGGGTGGCAACGCTTACGACGGTATCGAAAGATGTTGTGGATCCGTTGCAGACTTTGCCGGTATACAGCGAGGTGTTTACGCAGATCGGTCTTGTTACCCTTGGCGTAACGATTATCATGGCACTGACGGTTCCTATGCTCAACCGCCTCATCAACAAGACGGATGAGGAAGCGTTTGAGGGTGAACCGGAGGCGGCGGTCGCTGACAAATAAGCTTTTGAAAACATGAAAAATGCGATGAAGTTTCTACCGATGGTAGTGACTTCATCGCATTTTGCTTTATGGGACAGCAATTATTCAGCGTCGGCTGGCTGATAAGCCGTCGGTTCTTGTTCCTTATTCATGCGGCTGGAAAGGTAGTTGGCAGCCAGCGAACCGGAGATGTTATGCCATACGCTGAAGATGGCACCTGGGATAGCAGCGGCAGCACCAAAGTGCAGCATGGCAAGGGACGTAGCAAGTCCGGAGTTCTGCATGCCGACTTCGATGGAAATGGCCTTGGCTTTGGCAACGTTCATGTGAAGTGCCTTGGCGATAAGGAATCCGATGCTGTAACCGAGCAGGTTGTGGAGCATGACGACGAGCATAATTAGGAGCCCCGTTTCGAGAATGCGTTGTGAGCTTACGGAGACGACACCGCCGACAATCAGTACGATGGCGATAACAGAAATGAGTGGCAGCAGTTTGACAATTTTCTGTACGGTTTCTTCAAAGAAACTGTTGATGACAATGCCGAGGACAATCGGCAGGATGACGACTTGCACGATGGACATCATCATGGCGGAAAGGGAAATATCGACCCATTCGCCGGCCAGTCCCCAAGTGAGGAGCGGCGTGACGATCGGTGCAAGGACAGTGGTGGTCATTGTCATGGATACGGAAAGAGCGACGTCGCCACGGGCAAGGTAGGTCATGACGTTGGAAGAAGTACCACCCGGGCAGGTACCGACAAGGATGACGCCTGCTGCTAGTTCTGGCGGCAGGCCGAAACCTTTGGCGAGCAACCAGGCCAGTGCCGGCATGATGGTGAATTGTGCCAGCGCGCCAATAAAGACGTCTTTGGGGCGTTGGAAAACAAGTTGGAAGTCGCGCAGGCGAAGGGTCATGCCCATGCCGAACATGACGATGCCGAGCAGAATGGTAATCTTGGGAGCAGCCCATTTAAAGGTCCAGGGCTGGATGAGGGCGATGGCTGCCACGAGAATGACGAAAACAGCCATGTACTTAGAGATGAATGAACTAAGTTTTTCTAATGATTTCATAGTAATGCCTTCCTTTCGTAGATTGTTTACAATGTTACAGTTATTTTTTATAAAAGTCAATATAAAATGGCACCAAAACAGCTGGTAAAAACAAAAAAACAGGGAATGTAACAGAATAAGGAAGTCCTGACTGCGGCAAAAATCAAGATTCTGGACCTTCCGTTGGCAACGGGACTGGTGGCAGAAGTCGGCCAAGGGGAACCGGTGATAGCCCTGCGGGCTGATACCGATGCCCTGCCGATTGTTGAGCAGACAGATTTACCCTATCAGTCCCAGCAGGAAGGGAAAATGCACGCCTGTGGACATGATTTTCATGCCGCCGCTGTTTTAGTGCTGCTTGGTTGCTGAAAAAGCAGGAAGCAGAGCTTCCAGGAAAGGTATTGCTTATTACCGTTACCCAGTTCCATGGCGGCAATACTTGGAATGTCATCCCGGGCAAGGTTCAGCTCGAGGGAACTGTCCGGACTCAGACACCAGAGGCACGGGCCCTTATCTCGCAGCGTTTGCAGGAAATTGCCCAAGGTGTAGCGGCTTCCTTTAGTGGAATCGCCGAGGTTCAGTATACAGCTGGCCCGCCGGTCACTTATAATGACGCTCAGCTTTATGCATTTGCCCGGCAACCGGCAAGGGCGGCAGGCCTTATTGAGCGGCAGGCACCGGCCTCCTTGGGCGGTGAGGATTTTGCCTATTATCTGGAAAAGATTCCGAGGATGTTCTCCCTTATTGGCACGGGCGTTGGCCCCGTCAACCATAACCCGAAGTTTATTGCCGATCCGCAGGCACTTTTCCCGGCCGTGGATTATATGGTTCGTTTAGCTCAGGATGCACTTAGGCAGCAGGTGGGGCGGCGTTAAAAAGTATTTAGCGAAAATAATCTGTCGAAACGAGGCTCTTGCATTAATCCGTGCAAGAGCCTCGTTTTTGATGCAATAGGTTATGTGTTATTGCTATTTCTTGTTTTGTATTTTATATTTAAGAAAAAGTGGAAACAATACGATATAAGAATATAGGGATATGTCGGTTCTTATGGGGGTTATATTATGTCAATGGTGATAAAGAACAATATGGCAGCTCAATTGGCGTTAGGTGAGCTCAATAAGAATAATAAGAATTTGTCGAAGAGCTTGGCAAAAGTATCTTCAGGGATGCGCTATACCAGTGCGCAGGATGGTGCGTCGGAGTATTCGATATCGGAAAAGATGCGTGTTCGGCTTCGGGGACTAAATCAGGATATTGTCAATTCACAGACAGGTGCTAATTTAGTTCGCACAGCAGAAGGTGGAATTCAGGAAATTATCGATAATTTGCGGGAAATGAAAGCTCTGGCGATTAATGCTGCAAATGATCATAACACCGATGTGGATCGGCAAATTATCCAGAAGGAGCAGGATTCGCGGTTAGCGGTTATTAATGAAATCGCGGCGACGACGAATTATAATGGCCGGTTGTTGTTGAATGGCAATTTGCGCCAGCCTGTTGAAGATGGTATGGTGAACAATATTCCCGAACCGGATGGCCCGGTGGTAATGATGACTACTGGCGATTATACGATTTCGCAAGACGGCGTTTATATGATGCCGCAGAATTATAAAGGGCGAATCACAATCAATGCTGCCAATGCGAAAATTGTCCAGGAACATTCTACGGATGTTCATTATGGTGTGGCCATCGAATGTACGCAGCCGGGGGCCAATTTGTGGCTGGATGATGTAAAGATAACCAATGCAGGGGGAACAACCGAGCTGAGTGAAGCATATGGTCTTTATGATACAACTGGGCAAAAAAACAATAACATCGTGAAATTCACGGGAACAGGTAATCATCTAAGCATTCGCAATGAGGTAATCATATTTGGGGGCGATAATGGGGATGAAAAATACTCGATTCGTGATTATGTGGCGATTATACATGTGGGGGGCGGCTTGGCCATTAACGGAGTAGGTGAGGATAGTAAACTTACGGCAGTAATGAAAGATGGAGGAAGCGGAAGAAATACCCGGGCGGCTGCTATTGGAACAGATGCCCTTGAGTCTTCGAATGCGAATTTGGAGATTTCTGGATTGTCTTATCTGGAGGCATGGTCTGAATGGGGGGCGGCCATTGGTGCAGGGGTTGGCAGCAGTTTTGGCAATATAACGATAAAAAATGTAGATGAAATACGGGTGGGCACTTGCCATGGGGCTGGCGTGGGAGCTGGCATGGAGGCATCGTGTGGAAATATCGAGATTTCTGCGCATAAGATATATGGAAAAATAACAACTGATAGCAATGGGCGAGGCGTATCAATTGGGCACTCTACTTTGGATAGGGCAAGCTCGGGACGTGTTGCGATAACAGCAAATTATATTTTTTTGGCGACAAAGACTGCGACGGCATCGAAGGGGAATTTTTCTGCAGGGGCTGGTTCTGGGGCAACTATATGGACAGATGGCGGCGCTACTGTAAATGGGGAAGCATTTAATATCGATGGCAGGAGTTATTCGTCGCTGTATACGAATCGAAATGTTTACGAATATGATGATGGAGCAGTAGATGAAAATGGAATTTATCATGGTGAGGAACGTGAGGAAGAATATCCGGGATTAATTATCCATACGGGAACTAAGGCCAACGAAAATCTTCGCATCTTTATCAATAGTATGGATACGGATACTATGGGGATTTCGGATATCCAGATGGACCCTTTTGAGAGAGCGTTGGAGGCGTTGTCAAAACTTGATGATGCCTTGGAGTATTCGCTTAATGAAAATACGCGGATGGGGGCATATCAGACCAGATTGTCTTTTGTTATTGATAACTTGACGATGGCCAGTGAGAGCACGCAGGCGTCTGAGTCGGTAATCCGCGATGCCAATATGGCGAAGGAGATGACAATATATACTAAGAATAATGTCTTGAGCCAGTCGGCGCAGGCAATGCTGGCGCAGGCCAATCAAAACAGCAGTAGTGTGTTGAGTTTGTTACAGGGATAATTAATGGAGCGATACACCAGCTGTTGTTACGCGCAGGTGTATTGGTCAATACTGTGAGACTTACTAATTGGGCTCGGACGATTACCTTTTAATCCTTCTATTTGTCGCTTAACGCCCCGGATGCTTCTGAAGCATCTGTTCCGTTGTTACATCCTTAGCCTGAACGTTCGCCTGCTGGATAAAGCTGATACGGCTGTTTTGGAATCTTGTTCATCGCAGTTCCTTAATGGAGGGCATTCTGCTATAATAAGGGCTGGAATCAATTGATACGGATTGAGGTGCGGGAATGGAGTTTTTGGATGTACAGACGCTGGGATTTCTGGTGTTTTTTGGTTTTATGGCCTCGTTTATCGATTCGGTGGTGGGCGGCGGCGGACTCATTTCGATTCCGGCGTTGATGTGGACCGGGCTGCCACCAGTGACCGTGCTGGGAACCAATAAGGCGGCGGCTGTCATGGGGGCGCTTACGAGTTTTGTGACTTTTGTGAAGTCGGGGAAGGTGGATATGTGGCTGATCAAGCGGCTGTTTCCGATTTCGCTTATCGGGTCGGGAATCGGTGTGTTGGCCGTGCGCATGATTCCATCGGATATCCTGCGTCCGTTGGTGGTGGTCATGTTGGTGGCCGTGCTTATCTACAGTATCGCCAAACGGGACTGGGGAAGAGAAAATCGCTATGCGGGTATGTCGGCACGACTCTTGATGCTTTCGTGTCTCGTGGCGTTTTTATTCGGTTTTTACGATGGATTTTTCGGTCCGGGAACGGGATCTTTTTTGCTGTTTGCTTTTTTACTGGTCGGATTTGATTTCATTGGTGCGGCGGCCAATGCGCGTGCACTGAATTTTGCCAGCAATATTTCAGCAGCGGTGCTTTTTACGTATTTTGGACTGGTGGATTTTTCTTATGCGATTCCGATGGGGCTTTCGATGATTGTCGGCGCTTGGTGTGGAGCGCGGATGGCGCTTTCTAAGGGCACGGGATATGTGCGGCCGCTGTTTATCCTTATGACGACAATCTTGATTGGTAAGCAGTTGTTGGATTTGTTCAAATAAGGGGCGATGGTTTTGGCCGGGATACCGGATTATATGACATATGATTATTTGCGCAACTTGCGCTTGAATAATGCAGCCTGGCGGTTACTTACAGCCGACCAGGCTGCCTTTATTGCGGCTTTTTTTTACCGGGAGTTTATTGCCGGCAAGCGTCGTGGCATTGAAGCCCAGGAACTTTTGGAACATCTGGACATGTTCCTTTACGATGCGCAGCAGCAGACGGCAGGCGAGGCGTTTGGGCGTTCTCCTCAGGATTATTTGGAAATATGGTCAGACACCGAGCATGGCTGGCTGCGGAAATATGAGTACCACGATGATTGGTATTTTGACCTCACTGCTCCAGCGCAGAAGGCGGTTGAGTGGCTGGTCAGCTTGCATAAGCAGGATTTTGTCGGTACGGAGTCACGGCTGCGCACGGTATTTAATCTGCTGCACGAAATTGCCCGCGAGACGGATACCGATGTCGAGCATCGCAAGGCGTATCTGCAGGAGCAGCAGGAAAAGATCGCAGCGGAACTGGCGGAAATCGAGGCAAGTGGTGTAGTAAAGCCGCAGCTGGATGATGTACAGATAAAGGAACGATTCCTGCAGGCTGAGAGTACGGCGCAGGCAATCTTGGCCGATTTTCGCGAAGTTGAGGAGAATTTCCGTGAGCTAACGCGTAAGGTCCAGGATGATGTCGTCAAGTGGACGCGGGGCAAGGGTGAGCTGCTGGAAAAGATATTCAACGAGAGTGATATCATCCGTAAATCGGAGCAGGGGCGGAGCTTTATGGCGTTTTGGCGGTATTTAATGCTTTCGCAACAGCAGGAAGATTTTCGTGCGACGATGGCACAGCTGAGCCAAACGGAGTCCATTCGGGAAATGCTTCCTAAGCATCCGCTTATGTCGATCAATCGGGATTGGGTGCGGGCGGCAGGTTCGGTGCAGCAGACGCTTGGCCAGCTTTCGGCTCAGTTGCGCCGTTATGTCGATGAGGCGTATCTGCAGGAGGAACGGACCATTTATCAGTTGATTCAGCGAATTGAAACGATGGCGGTGGATCAGCGTGGGCAGCTGCCTCACGGAGAGTTTACGGAAATTCGGGAGATTTCACCGGCGGTGCAGCTGCCGATGGAGCGGCGGTTATTTGCTCCGCCACAGGCAACAAAACTCGTAAGTCCGGTATTGCAGGCGGGTAGTGGAGAGGATGGAGAGCTTTCGGCTATTTTCAATCAGGTTATTGTCGATCGGGAACAGTTGCAGGCAAATGTCCGTGATCTTTTGGCGGAACGCCCCGAAGTCACGCTTTCTGAGGTGCTGGCGGTACATCCGCTGCAGCAAGGGCTGTCGGAGCTTTTGGGATATCTGGTACTGGCCAGTCATGAGGAGGCTGAGGCTTTTGACAACCGTGCTTTGGAGCGCATCTTATTTGAGCGCGATGGGCAAAAGCTTATGGCCATTTGTAATCGAGTCGTATTTCGGAGGAAATAAAGGATATGGATTTGGACAATACGGCAGTCGCGAGTGGGGAGAATCCTCAGGAACAGGCTTTTTCGCGGGCGGCTGTTATGCTTTTAAAGGGAATTGTAAGTCGAGGTCGGGACGAGGTACTTTGGCAGGATATTATAGGCAGACAGACGGAACTGCGTGATTATTTCCGCCGCATTGGCCTGACGCTTATTATCAATGAGCTGGATGAATACGCCTATTTGCGGCAGGAAGAAGGCAGTGGTCTGCCGCATATCGTGCCACGCTATCCGCTGAGTTATAATTTATCGATGCTTTTGGTGCAACTGCGCAAGGTGCTCGCGGAGTACGATCGGGCAGCTGGTGGTGACCGCGTAGTCATCAGTTTTGAGGATATTTTACGCCGTATGGAGCCGTTTTTGCCAATTCAGATCAATGAGATGAAATATCGTCAATCGGTGGAGCATCTCGTGCGGGCGGCTGTGCGCATGGGATTTTTGCTGAAAATCAAAGGGCAGGATACCGATTATGAAGTGCGCCCGATTTTGCGCAACTTTGTCGATGCGCAGTGGCTGGATGATTTTGCGCAGAAACTAGAAGCCTATGAAAAGTATGGACAAGCCCGTCATGACGAGACTGTGGAGGGCGAAAGGGAGGAAGGAGAGATGATGGATGAACTTATTCGAGACGAAGACTGAATTTAAAGACATCCCACTCGGTTTCCGCCTGCAGCGTCTTGAGGTCTATAACTGGGGCACCTTTGATGGGAAAGTCTGGACGCTGGACCTGTCGGGGGATACGTCGCTTTTGACCGGTGACGTTGGTTCCGGTAAATCGACGCTTGTCGATGCCATCATCACGCTTTTGGTGCCGCCGCGCAAGGTGACGTATAACAAGGCGGCTGATGCAAGTGCAAAGGAACGCAGTCTGGCTTCGTATGTGCGCGGTTACTATGGTCAAAAGCGCACGGAAGATGGCGGTGGTCGCCCCGAGGCTCTGCGTGGCAAAGATCAGTATAGCGTCGTGCTCGGGGTGTTTTCGGACCGGAATTTTGGCCGTACGGTGACGCTGGCGCAGGTTTTTTGGTTTCCGGATGAGGCGGCCGCTTCGCCTAAGCGTTTCTATGTGCTCGCCCAGAAGACGCTTTCAATAACGGAGCGGTTTTCCGCTATCGGCGGGGATATGCGCGCCTTCCGCAAGCAGCTCGAACGCGATTCGTTTATCAAGACGTTCGATGATTATCCGCAGTATGGTCATGAATTCCGTAAGATTTTTGGCATTCGTCAGGTTCAGGCGATGGATTTGTTCCAGCAGACAATTTCCATGAAGAAAGTCGACAGTCTCACGGGATTCGTTCGTCAGAATATGCTCGAAGTGCCGGATGCGGAACAGGAGGTCGAGGTCATGCTGCGCCAGTACCATGACCTTGAGGCAGCGCATCAGGCAGTGGAACGGGCCCGCGAGCAGCAAAAATACCTGCAGCCGATTGAAACACTCGGTCAGGAATATGCAGCTGTTGGTCAAAAGCAACGAGAGAATACGGTCATGCAGCAGCATTTGGCCAGCTGGTTTGCCGGTAAGGCTTATAAGGTTCAGGAGAGCATGCTGCAGCAGTCTGAGGCATCATTGGCCGAACTGCAGAAAGCCTGGCAGGATGCCAAGGACAACTGTGATGGCCTGCAACAGCAGCTGGATGGCGTCCGCCGGGAAATGGCCCGCAACGGCGGCCAGCAGTTGGACGAGGTGCGTCACCAGCTGGAACTTTGTCAGCAGCAAAAGGGTCAGTGCGAACTGGTGCGGGAAAAATATCAGCAGCAGCTTGATTTGATTGCG
>Ga0256405_10011957_pt1 | contig 10904 bp, 14 predicted proteins | sample RumenRJG_02DNA_FD_189096 | JGI IMG/M metagenome (GOLD analysis project Ga0256405, IMG submission 189096) | Bovine rumen microbial communities from Lethbridge, Alberta, Canada - RJG_02 | ecosystem: Host-associated > Mammals > Digestive system > Stomach > Rumen | place: Canada: Alberta... | reverse complement strand
CAACTACATACGACCATATTTTTTTTCGTTTTTTTCCACACCTCCGCAGAGTTTGGCACGGTTTTTGTTACGCCGTTTTTGGCACGGCATTTGCATAGAAAAAATTTTTTTAACATTAATTAACGTTTGCACCGTTCGCACCTTCGCACCGTTCGCACCATAAAATAAAATGTTTTACGTGAAACAAAAATGTTAAAATGTGTTAAAAATAAATTTTTTACAAATTAACATTTATTAACAAAAAAAATTTGCACAATACAAAAAAACGTCTTAACTTTGTAACGTCAAAAATAAAGAAAATAAGTTTAACAAATTAAATTATAAACGTTATGAAAAACACAATAAAAGAAATTGAAAATAACATTATTCATTTGGAAAAAAATGTTATTATTTGTTTGTCGAAAATGGCAAAAAATATTAATTATTCTGCAATGGGTATCAATACAATTTTAGGTTTTGAAAGTTGCAATTTAGTTTATGCCGATTGTATGAGAGAATTAAAAAATGAACGTACAAAACTTTTTAACCGCAAACAATATTGCAAACGTTTTACAAACAAACGTTATTTGAAAGTAAAATAAATGTTTAACCCGTGTTTCACGTGTAACAACGTGAAACACTTAAATAAAATTCAATTATGAAAACACATATACAAATTTGGGACGGCGTAATTTATAAAAATGATTGTTTAAACACCGATTTTGTAAATTATGTAAAACAAAAATATGGTTGTTTCAGAAGTGGCAACGGTACAATTATTTTAGACGAAAACGCCGTTAAAAAAGCGCAAAAAGAATTTAAACCAAATATTAAGAATTTTTAACAAAAAAAATTTTGCGCTGTAAATTAATTAAATTAAATTTGCAGCGCATTTAAAAAACAAAATATTATGAATGTAGCAAAATATCAACAAAATAAAAAAGTCGTTACATATTACACCGAAAACGGCACGCAAATTGTAAAATTAACGACAACGAAAACAGACAACGCCGTTTTTTATCGGGGTACGTCTGTAAAAAAGGCAAAACAAATGTTTTCCGATTTGGTAAACAAAATCGAAAATAATATAATTTAGTAATTAACAATTAAATTTTTAAAACAATGGAAACAAACGAAGTACAAAAAACACTTTCAAACATTATCAATGGTTTGGGTGAACTGATTTTAGGCGGCGATTTTTCGCAGCGTGAAACTCAAAAATTTGTCAAATTTCGTAACGAAATAAAGACAATCAAAAACGAATACAGCGCAAACGAAAAAAAAGCGCAAAACAATTAAAACTAAGTTTAACATTTAAAAACATTTACGAAAATGAAATTTTCAAAATTATTTAACAAACAAGTTTTTAACATTGACACCAAAGATTATTCTTTCAAAAAATTGTCTGAACTTGACAAAAGCAAAGTTTACAAACTTAACGGCGTTTATTTGAACCGCTCAAAATTCGGTAATCAAGGCGTTGCTATTGTTTCAGACGAAAAAATTTTGGTAAATTTGCCGTTGCATTTGACTGAAACGGTAAACGCAATTTTGTCAGACGTTGAAGCGATTGAAACAATCGAAAGCGGTAAAGTTGGTTTCAGTATTAAAACCTACGAAAAAAACGGTAAAGAATGTTATTCAATTATCTTTGTAGACTTGTAAACAATTCTTTTTTCTTTGTACTTTTAACGGCGGAAAATTCCGCCGTTATTTGTTTTAATTAAATTAGTGTTTCACGCGAAACAAAAAATATTATGAGTAAAACAAAAAAATTTGGCGGTGTGGTTTTTACGGGTAGCGTCTTAAAGTCTGCAAACGCTATAAGATTAAGCAGCGAAATTTTAACCGCCGATTTACCAACACCCGAACTAAAAAAACAAATACAAAAAGTTTTTCACACTGCAAACCGCCGTATACAAAACATTGAAAAAAGCGGCGTTTATAGTCCGGCGGTTAAAGAATTGGAATTTAATCAAGTTGGACAAATGCAGAAATTTGCAAAGTTTACGCAAGCCGGTCAAGATTGGAACGCAATAAAATTACAATATGCAAAAGCGGTGCAATTTTTACGAAAACCAACAAGCACAGCAAGCGGAGCGCGGCAATGGAATAAAGCAATACAAAAAGAATTAGGTTTTAATGATGGTTTATATAATGCAATAATCCAACAAGTAAACGAAAACGGCGGTAACGTTCCAATTTTGGAAACCTCAAATATAGATAGGGCGGTTTCACAGTTTGAACGGTTAGCAAAACGGGACGTTTCAGATATAATTGAAAGCGAGGCACAAAAGCAAGCGGAAAACGAATTGTTAAACGCTCTAACAAATGACGTTTCAAAAGGTATTGATAAAATTGCAGAAAAAACAATTTTAGAGGGTTTAAAACAATTTGGAATAATAACAGATTTATTATAAATTTTCACGTTAAACAATGAAAAAAGATTTGTATTTTGAGGGCGTTTTTAGGTCGGAAAATGATTTTTTTGTATTAGACAAAAATTTTATTTTCGGCGTTAATGATATTGATTTTATTTTGAATAATGCCGTAAATGAAAACCAATTAAAAGGTAATTCAAAAAAATTATATTATTATAATATTCCGTGTAGTTTCGACATTGAAACAACGTCATTTTATAGGGATTTGGACGGTAAAACCTACAATTATAAACAAATACAAAGATATTCAAAAAAAGACCGTGAAAAACTTGAAAAATTAGGCATTATGTATATTTGGCAATTAGGCATAAACGGGTTTTGTTTAATCGGTCGGACGTGGAGCGAATTTATAAAAGTCATTAATTATATTTCTGATAAATTACAATTAAATGAAAACAAACGTTTAATTATTTACGTGCATAATTTGGCGTTTGAGTTTCAATTTATTTGTAATTTATTTTCGTGGAAAAATGTTTTTGCAACTGATTTAAGAAAACCGCTTTATGCCTTAACTACAAACGGCGTTGAATTTAGATGTAGTTATTTTTTAAGCGGTTACAATTTGGAAACTTTGGCAAAGAATTTAACAAAATACAAAATAAAAAAATTAGTTGGAGATTTGGATTATTCCCTAATTAGACACGAAAAAACCCCGTTAAATGAAAACGAAATACAATATTGTTTGAATGATATAAAAATCGTAATGTTATATATTAGGGAATATTTGGAAAAAGTAAAAAATATTCATAATATTCCACTTACAAAAACGGGCGCGGTTAGAAAATTTTGCCGTAAAAATTGTTTCACGTGTAACAATGAAGACTATAAAGGGAAAAATTACAGATATAAAAATTTAATCAATGATTTGCAAATTAATGATTTAGAAGAGTTTAACACAATGCAACGGGCATTTATGGGCGGTTTTACCCACGCAAACGCAAATTATACTGATAAAATAATTTTAAATGTTAGTAGTTACGATTTTACAAGTAGTTACCCCGCTGTTATGGTTTCGGAAAAATACCCTATGAGTAAGGGCAAAAAAATTGCTGTAAAGAATATGCAACAATTTAACGAATTAATAAAAAATTATCTTTGCATTTTTGATTGTGAATTTATAAACATTTTTTCACGTGAAACATTTGAGAATTATTTAAGTGTTTCAAAATGTTTCATAAAAGAAAATTTTACAGATAATAACGGGCGTTTAGTTTGCGCCGCCCGAATTGTAACAACTATTACAAATATTGATTATGATATAATTAAAAATTTCTATAAGTGGGACAATTTTAAATGCGGCTATATGTATATTTATGAAAAAAATTATTTACCTACTGAATTTGTTAAAAGTATTATCGAACTATATAAACAAAAAACAGAGTTAAAAGGAATAACGGGCAAAGAAAGCGAATATTTAAATGCAAAAGAGATGTTAAATAGTTGTTACGGTATGAGTGTAACAAACCCTATGAGAAATGAATTTATTTTTGATATTTCGGACGGTTGGAAAGAAAACAAACTAAACGAAAACCAAAAAACCGAAATGTTAATAAAATACAATACCGCCGAAAACCGTTTTTTATTTTATATTTGGGGCGTATTTGTTACAGCATACGCGCGGCGCAATTTATTTACAGCAATTAGCGAATTAAAAACAGATTATATTTACAGCGATACGGACAGCGTTAAATTTATTAACATTGAAAGACATTTACAATATTTTGAAACATATAATAAAATAATTCAAATAAAACTAAAAAATGCTTGTGATTTTCACGGTATAAGTTTTGAAAACGTCAAACCCAAAAATTTGAAAGGTAAAGAAAAAATTTTGGGTATTTGGGATTTTGAAGGGACGTATGACAAATTTAAAACCTTAGGCGCAAAAAGATATATGATAAAAGAAAATAACGCCTTAACCGTAAACGGAGTAAATTATAATTATTCTTTGACGGTTTCGGGCGTTAATAAAAAATATGCAATTCCTTATTTATTGGAAAAATACGGAGATAATATTTTTAACGCTTTTACAAATTATTTAGTTATTCCCGAAAATGCAACGGGAAAAAATATTTTAACATATATCGACTATGAAACAAACGGAGAAATAACAGATTATAACGGCATAAAAACAAACTTTAATTCAAAAAGCGGCGTACACTTAGAACCAACAAACTACACCCTAAATTTAGCGGTGCAATATATTCAATATATTAGCGGTTTGAAAGTGTTAAAAGAATATTAACAATTAAATATAAATAATTATGAAAAAAGAAAAAATAAAATTTTATTCACTCAAAAACATTTTGAGTAAAAATGCCGATTATAATATAATATTCGGGGAAAGGTCAAACGGTAAAACTTATGCGTGTTTGGAGTATGCAATAAAACAATTTGTAAAAGACGGTACACAAACGGCATATATTAGGCGGTGGCGTGAAGACTTAACCGCCAAACGTGCCGAAAGTCTTTTTTCGGGACACGTTCAAAATGATTTTGTTACACGTGAAACAAACGGTAAATATAATTCAGTGGTATATAATTCCCGAAAGTGGTATCTATCATTTTACGATAGTGAAACGGGCAAAAATACCCCCTCAGAAATTCCGTTTTGTTTTGCGTTTGCGTTGTCTGAAAGCGAACACGACAAAAGTACAAGTTTCCCGAAAATTACAACGGTAATATTTGATGAGTTTTTAACACGGCGTTATTATTTGCCCGATGAGTTTATGTTATTTATGAATGTACTTTCAACAATTATAAGGCAAAGAAATAACGTAAAAATCTTTATGTTAGGCAATACCGTAAATAAATATTGTCCGTATTTTACGGAAATGGGTTTAAAAAACGTTCCAATACAAAAGCAAGGAAGTATTGACATTTACCGTTTCGGGGCGGAAAACTCGGACGGCTTAACCGTTGCCGTTGAATATGCCGCAAACACCAACGAAAAAAAGGAAAGCAACAAATATTTTTGTTTTGACAATCAAAATTTAAAAATGATTACGTCGGGAAAGTGGGAATTTTCGATTTATCCGCACTTACCCGAAAAATACGCCCCGAAAGATATTGTATTTATTTTTTATATTGTGTTTGATGGAAATATTTTGCAATGCAATATAATCAATAAAGAAAATTCAGATTTTATTTTCATACACAAAAAAACAACCGAAATAAAAAACCCCGAAACCGCTTTGATTTATTCACTAATTCAGACGGATAAACCAAACTACAAACGTAAATTATTTTCTAACTTGTCAGAAGTTGAAACGAAAATAACAAAGTATTTTGCACGGGACAAAGTTTTTTATCAATCAAACGAAGTCGGCGAAATGGTAAGAAATTACATTAAAATATCAAATGTAAATAATTTGTTGCAATAGTTAAATAATGTTAAATGTTTAATGTTTCACGTGAAAACATTTGTTTATTCACGTGAAACATTTTATTTTTGCAACGTAATAAATAATTAAAATTATGGAGTTTTCAGACGTTGAAATATTAGGCAAGTTATTTAATAATACTTTGTTTCCGATAGCTGTTTGTATAATTTTGTTTAAGTATATAACAAAACAAAATGCAGATATGCAAAAAACTATTGATAATAATACAAAAATATTAAATGAATTAGCCACAATTATAAAAAATTTTATTAAATGAAAAATAAAGAAATAACATATAATTATTTTCAATCTTTGACAAAAAACAAAGATAAAGCGGTAAATTATTTTATAAAAAATACTTTGAATAAAACACAATCAATGTTTTTTTATGAAAATTTACCCAATACAATTCCACAAAATGAACTGGAAAACCTATTGCAGCGAAACGGATTTGCATTTTTTACAAAAGTCGAAAACGATTTTTTTGTTTTTGATGGCGGTTTAGGCGGTGAAATGGATATGTATTATAGACCAACAAAAATAACGGTTGCAAACCCCTTTTTAAATTTGTCAAAAGAATATGATATTTTTAATGACAAAGACGGTGTTTTGATTAAAAACGACGTTTATTTAAACGGTCTTTTGCCTATAATTGGAAAATATGCCGTATTACTTACCGACACTGGAATAAGTTTAAACACGGCGGCGGTATTAACACGTTTAACAATGTTAATTTCTGCAAAAGATAATAACACCGTTGAAAGTGCAGAAAAATTTTTGGAAAAAATTTTGGCTGGTGATTTTGGCGTAATTGCTGAAAATGCTTTTTTAGACGGTTTGAAGTTGCAACAAAGTAACGTTAATAATGTAAAAATTAATGAATTGATTGAATTAAACCAATATTATAAAAGTAATTTACTTGCTGAAATTGGTTTAAATTCAAACTTTAATATGAAACGTGAACGTTTGAACGAAACCGAAATTTTATTGAATAATGATGACTTACTTCCGTTTGTTGAAAATATGCTTTTTGAAAGACAAAACGCCGTAAAACGTATAAATGAAAAATACGGTTTAGACATTAAAGTCGAATTAAAGAGCGTTTGGAAAACAGAGAAAGAAAACAACGAAAAAACGGCGGCGGCGGTCGAAACGGAAACAGACGAAGAAATTATTTTGAACTCTGAAACAGAAACCGAAAACGAAACAGAAAACGAAACAGAAAACGAAACAGAAAACGAAATAAAAGAAAATGAAACAGACGAACCAGAAACAGACGAACCAGAAACAGACGAACCAGAAACAGACGAACCAGAAACAGACGAACCCGAAAATGAAACTAAGTAAACATTTTTATAATGTTTTAAACGTTTTAAAAGAATTTAAAAAATGAGTAAAAAATTTAAAGAAATATTTGCAGATAAAGGAATTTTTACTATATTTGCAGAAAATTTTGAAACCGATTTTGCGGCGTTTTTCCCCGAAAACACCGCCGTAAATTTAGACGGTTTTACAATGTTTAAAAATTCCGAAATGTTTTGCAATTTAACAGAGTTAAACGCTCCAGAAATTATAAAAAACTTAATTTCAGTATTTTTACCAAGCTGGAGAAAAATAAACACTTTGTTAAATGCTGAGTACAATATAACACGCCCTATTTCGGAAACAAAGACAAAAACTGGAAGTGTTACACGTGAAACAAGCGAAACAAACGAAAGTACAGATTTTGATAAGGCATTTAATAGCGTTGATTTTATCGGAAATGAAAAAAACGAAAATTCAAACGCTGGTGAAACCGTTGAAACATATAATTTAACGGAAACACGAAACGCAAATGAAAACTCAAATATTTCGGAAAACGTTTTGAAAGAGTTGAATTTACGCAAAAGTCAAAACCTATACAACGAAATAAGCGAAACAATTTTAAACGAAATTATTTTAAAAGTTCAATAAATTAAATATTTAAAATTATGGAAGTAAAACAAATTTACACACTTGTAAACAACGTTACAAACGAAGTTTTAGGAAAAACCGATTTGATTAAAGAAGATTTATCAAACGTTGTGGATTTGGGTACGGAGATTTTCAACGCAAACGCCGTTGATAATTACGTAAAATCTTTGGTTAATCATATTGGCAAAGTAATTTTTGTAAACCGCCCTTACAGCGGCAAAATTCCGTCTGTACTTATGGACGGGTGGGAATTTGGTAGTGTCTTAGAAAAAATTACCGCCGAATTACCCCAAGCAACTGAAAACGAAACTTGGGAACTTGAAAACGGCACGGAGTACCGCCAAGACGTATTTTACAAACCCACTGTAAGCGCAAAATTTTACAATTCTAAGGTTACTTTTGAAGTACCCCTCTCAATTACTGAAAGACAAGTTAAAGAAAGTTTTTCAAACGCGGCGCAACTTAACGGCTTTTTGTCAATGCTTTATGATGCAGTGGACAAGTCAATGACTATCAAAACAGACGGTTTAATTATGCGCACAATTAACAATATGATTGTTACAACGTTTGAAAACGAACCGCAAAACGGTGAAAAAAGGGCAATTAATTTATTGGCACGTTACAACCAACAATTTAACCAAACTTTAACCGCCGAAAAAGCAATTTATAACGCTGATTTTGTGCGCTTTGCGTCCTACGTTATCGCTTTGTATGCTGATAGATTGGGAACTATTAGCAGCCTTTTCAATATCGGACAAAAAGCACGTTTTACAAGTTCAGACAATTTGCACGTTGTAATGTTGTCGGATTTTGCAAAAGCGGCGGACACTTACCTTTATTCCGATACATACCACAATGAATTTGTAAAATTGCCGAAAGCGGAAACAATTCCCTATTGGCAAGGCAGCGGACAAAGTTATGATTTTGCAGACACGGCAACAATTAAAACCACAAAAACGGTAAACGAAAACCCCGTTGATACTACAATAAGCGGCGTTTTGTGTGTAATGTTTGACCGTAACGCCTTAGGCGTTTGCAACCTCGACAAACGTGTAACAAGTGCATACAATGCAAAAGCAGAATTTTTTAACAATTTCTACAAATTTGATTGCGGTTACTTTAACGACACAAACGAGAATTTTATTTGCTTTTACGTAGCAGATAACGAATAGTAATTTAATTGTTAAACTTTAATTTTCACGTGAAACAAATTGTTTCACGTGAATTTTTTTAAATACTCTGTATTATGGTAAACATAATTTTATATCAATTAAAAAACTTTAAGCGTAACGACTTAAAAAAAAATTTAAGCGGCGTTAATAATCGAAGTGTGAACGGGTATTTTTACAAATACGATACTAACACAATTTCGGATATTATTTTTATATTTGAAGTTTATAGTAACCCGTCAAATTTGGATTTAAGCCGTTACACATACGCGGCATTTGCAAACAAATATTATTTTGTCGAAAAAATTGAATGTTTAGACGGCAAACGGTTTCAAATTACTTTGCATATAGACGTTTTAATGACTTACTCACAAATGATTTTGGCAAGTACGGGAACGGTAACAGAGAGCGAAAACAACAAATATTTAAACACCCGTTCAAATGTTTACGATATACGCCCGAAATTTGCAAAATTAAATTTCTCACTTGAAACGCCGTTAAGCGATACCGAAACAAATAATATTATTATGATAACAACGAAAGGAAACATTTAAAAATATAAAATTATGATACCTTACACACTTAATTTAACAAATTGCACCGCCGATACAAATTATTTAGATAGTTTAACGGCAAGCGATACCGCAAATTTTGTTTTAACCGCTGTTGCAGGTGCATATTTTTTACAAAGTAACCGCCCTTCATTAACGGGTACGCGGTTAAATAATACCACTTTTACACTAACTTTGACGTTAAGAAATTCAAATACAGAGGCGTATGTAAATAATATACCTATGGATAACTTACAAAGTTATGTTTTAAACGGTAACGCAATAAAAAATTTAATCGAATTTGATAATAATTTGAATAATTGCACATCTCCAAATGATTTTGAAAACATTGGAGAACTTGACACCGTAAATTTTGAATTAATTGCCGATAGTGGTTACATTTTTGAAGTTGCCCCCGTTTTACAAATTTCTATTGCGGGAAGTGGAATAACAGAGTTAAATTTTACCATAACAGAAAACGGCGCAAAAGCGGTTTTAACGGTTGATTTTTCGGAGTATGAAGATATTTTAATATGCGGTATTGTAGCAACCGCAAACCCAGCCGTTAATTATCGTAATTATGGAAGTATTAACGTTTACAATGTAGATTTTAACATTTTAAATTCTTTTGCGGCTTTGCGTTATGTAAATGAAACACAAACGGGCTACAATGTTTTGAAAGATTACGCCGATTATGTAATAAGTTTAAACCATTTTTATTTTCCAATTACAAACACGTTGCCGAATGTTATAAAATTAGCAAATTACGACACCAATATAAACGCAAACACGCCGTTAAATGATTTAGTAACGTTAAATTTTGGTAACGTTACAATTCCACAATATAACGCCGATATTTGCGACTATGAAACCGAAATAAAATTATTAATACCGTTTTACGGGTTTTATAATATTAGTAATGATTACATCGGTAAAACAATTTCTTTAATTTTTGACGTTAATATTATCAACGGCAAAGGTATTGCAAAATTAATTTGCGATAATATTATTTTTGATTGTATTAATATAGAACCTTGCACGGAGGTTTTATTTAAACCAAAAATAAATATGAATATTAACACCGAAAATTTAAACGCCCGTAATTTATACGGTTTAACACCTTATTTATATGTTAAATATTTCGATAGCGAAAACCAAAATATTTACAATGTAGATAATGAAAGAAAAACATTAAACGAAGTAAACGGCTTTGCAAAAGTAAACGAAATAATTTTAAATCAAAGTGTATTAGCGTCTGCAACATATATAACAGACAGCGAAAAAACCGAAATATTAAATATTTTACAAAACGGCGTTTATTTTAATCAATAACATTTTGTTTTACGTGAAACAATTTATTTTTTGTTTCACGTAAAACATTTTATTTTATGGTGCGAACGGTGCGAAGGTGCGAACGGTGCAAACGTT
>Ga0256405_10011955_pt1 | contig 10906 bp, 8 predicted proteins | sample RumenRJG_02DNA_FD_189096 | JGI IMG/M metagenome (GOLD analysis project Ga0256405, IMG submission 189096) | Bovine rumen microbial communities from Lethbridge, Alberta, Canada - RJG_02 | ecosystem: Host-associated > Mammals > Digestive system > Stomach > Rumen | place: Canada: Alberta | collected... | reverse complement strand
CGTCCCGCTCGGATATAACGAAAAGCAGCAGGACTGGAACTGGCATCTCGTCTTCTGCGAGCTCTACGCCGGCGGCAAGTATAACAACAAGGACAAGGACAGTCCCTACAAGTACCCGCTCGGCACCAACGGCCTCGGCGCGTGCGCGACCCAGTACGCGTCGGAATATATGCGCGTCCGCTCCTACGACGGGGCGTACGTGCGGGAAATGAACTTCAAAAAGGGCTTTCCCGTCGGGGAACTTTCCGAGCGGGAGCTGGAGAAGAAGGAGCGCCGTACCGGAACCGTGATCCGCTGGAAGCCGGATCTCGAGGTCTTCACCGACATCAATATCCCCGTTGAATACTTTGAGGACATGCTCCACCGCCAGTCGGTCGTCAACGCCGGCTTGCGCTTTGTGCTGCGGGTGGAGACGGAGCGGGGCGGCTTTGAGGAAAAGGAATACGTCTACGAGAACGGCATCACCGATTACGTCGGGGAGCTGGCGGGCGACCGCGCCCTGACCTCCACCGCCTTCTTCCGGACCGAGATGCGGGGCCGCGACCGCGAGGATATGGAGGACTACGACGTTCTCGCGGAGATCGCCTTCTGCCTTACCAACGGCGTCAGCGCGATCGAGTATTACCACAACTCCAGCCCCCTCGACCACGGCGGAGCGACCGAGCGGGCGGCGCGCGCGGCCTTCACCTCCGCGCTCGACAAGATCCTCAAAAACGGGGGAAAATACAACAAAAACGAGCAAAAGGTCACCTACGCGGATATCGAGGAGTCTCTCGTTCTCGTGATCAACAGCTTCTCCTCCGACGCCTCGTATGAAAACCAGACGAAAAAGGCGGTCAACAACCCCTTTATCCAGAAGGCGGTGACCGAATATCTTGCCCGCCAGCTCGAGATCTACTTCCTTGAGAACCGCACCGACGCCGAGCTCTTTATGAAGACCGTCCTTCTCAACAAGCGCAGCAGGGAGGAAGCGGAAAAGAGCCGCATCGACTTCAAAAAGACGCTCGGCAAACGCAGCGACGACGCGGCGAACCGGGTGGAAAAATTCGTCTCCTGCCGCTCCAAGGACAAAAACCTCCGGGAGCTTTACATCGTGGAGGGCGACTCCGCGATGAGTTCCTGCAAGCTCGGGCGGGACGCCGAGTTCCAGGCGATCATCCCCGTGCGCGGCAAGACCCTCAACTGCCTCAAGGTCGGCTATGACCGCATCCTCAAGAGCGAGATCATCGTCGATCTTCTGCGCGTGATCGGCTGCGGCGCGGAGATCAAAGGGAAAACCAAGGAGACGAAGGACGGCTTCCGTCCCGAGGATCTCGCGTGGTCGAAGATCATCATCTGCACCGATGCGGACGAGGACGGCTTCCAGATCCGGACGCTGCTGCTCACGATGTTTTACCGGCTGCTGCCCACCCTGATCCGGGAGGGCAAGCTCTTCATCGCGGAATCTCCGCTCTTTGAGATTACCGCGAAGGACAAGACCTACTTTGCCTATACCGAGGAGGAGAAGGACAAGATCCTCGCCGGGCTCGGCAGGCAGAAGGTCACGGTCCAGCGCTCCAAGGGCCTCGGCGAGAACGAGCCGGATATGATGTGGGAGACGACGATGAACCCGGCGACGCGGCGCCTTGTCGCGATCACGCCGGCGGACGCGAAGGAGACGGACGAGATCTTCGAGCTCCTCCTCGGCGACAATCTCGCCGGACGCAAAAAGTATATCGCCGATTACGGCAAATTCTATATCAAGGACGCGGATATCTGACAGACGCCGGAGACGCGCACCGCCCTCGGCGGCGCGCGCTTCCGGCGTTTTTCCTTCCGCGCCGGAAAAGAGGGGAAAATGACGAACGGAGAGATCTTTGAGAAGATCGACGCCCGCAGGGCGGAGATGGAGGACGTGCTCGCCTATATGGCGCACCATGCGGCGACCGGATACCGCGAGTGGGCGGCGTCCGACTATCTCGCCGCCCTCTACGAAAAACTGGGCTATACCCTGACGCGCGCGGGAAACGTCCCCGGCTTTTACACCGACGTTGACACCGGGCGCCCGGGACCGAAGATTTTGCTTTTCTCCGAGCTCGACGGTCTCCCGGTCCCGGACCATCCGGACGCCGACCCCGAGACCGGCGCGGCGCACGCCTGCGGCCACAACGCACAATGCGCGGCGCTCTACGGCGTGGCGGCGGTCCTCCGGGAGCCCGGCTTCACGGACGGGCTCTCCGGCAGCATCCGGCTCTGCGTCGTCCCGGCGGAGGAGGGGGTGAAAAACGACTTCCTCCGCGAGCTGAGGGAGAAGGGGACCGTCCGTTTCTCGGGCGGCAAGCGGGAGTTCTACGCCAGAGGGTATTTTGACGACTGCGATCTCGCCTTTATGATCCACACGGGCGGCGGAACGCACAAATTCACGATCCGGCCGGGCTGCAACGGCGGGATCCGGAAGACCGCGCGCTTCATCGGCAAAAGCGCGCACGCGGGGGCGCCGCGCCACGGGATCAACGCTCTCCAGGCCGCCACCCTCGCCTTCACCTCCATCAACGCGATCCGCGATATCTTCAACAACTATGATTTTGTGCGCGTCCATCCCATCCTGACCGAGGCGGGGACCGTCGTCAACGCCGTCCCCGGCGTCGCGGTGATGGAGAACCAGGTGCGCGCGAGCCGGGTCGAGGTCTGCGCGGAGGTCAACCGCCGGGTCAACCGCGCGGTCGCGGCGGCCGCGGCGGCGGTCGGCGCGCGGGTGCATCTCACCGATATGCCGGGGTATCTGCCCGGCGCGTTTGACAAAAACCTGAGCGACGTGATGCTCGAGGGGATGGCAGAGGTCGTCGGCAGGGAGAACGCCCGCTATCTCAGCGAGCCCTGGGACACCGGCTGTACCGATATGGGAGACATCTCGCAGGTGATGCCCGCCGTCCACGCCTTCAGCGGCGGCGCCGCGGGCGCCGGGCACAGCCCCGCCTTCCGGATCGCGGATTTCGACAGCGCGTGCATGGACAGCGCAAAGGCGCAGGCGGCGATCATCCGCAAGCTGCTGGAAAACGGCGCCGAAAAGGCGAAATACGTAGTGGAGAACGCGGCCGTCCGCTTTGGGAGCAGGGAGGAATACGTCGCCTACATCGAGTCGCTCTTCGTTGATAAGGAAGCGGTCGTTTACCGCGAGGACGGCACGGTCCTGCTCGATATCTGACCCGCGTTCCGCGAAAAAAAAGGAGGATGACTGATATGGCTTATGATCTGATCGTCAGAAACGGCACGGTGATCGACGGGGCGCTCACGCCGCCGTACGTCGCCGACCTGGCGGTCAAGGACGGCAGGATCGTGAAGATCGGCGCGGGGCTCTCCGGCGCCGACCGGGAGATCGACGCCGCCGGCCTTACCGTGACGCCCGGCTTTTTTGACTCGCACGCCCACTCCGATTATACGATCCTGTCCTGCCCTAAGCAAAAGGAAAAGGCGGAGCAGGGGATCACCACGGTCATCTCCGGGATGTGCGGCGGGAGCGTGGCGCCGAGGCCCTACCTGCCGCAAAAGCCGGTCGAGGCCGCGGACCGGGAGGAACTTGACACGCGCGTCTATCAGAGCGTCGAGCGCTTTATGGAGACGGCGCGGACGGTGCCGCAGGGCTCCAACATCGCCTTTTTCGTCGGGCACGGCAATCTCCGCCGCGCGGTGCTCGGATACGAGCAGAGAGAGGCGACGCGGGAGGAGCTTGACCGGATGAAGGATATGCTCCGGGAGAGCCTCCGGCACGGCGCGATCGGACTTTCCTTCGGACTCTTTTATATGCCCGGCTGCTTTGCCGGGGCAGAGGAGCTGAACGAGCTTGCGCAGGTCGCCGCGGAGGAGGGCGCCGTCGTCTCCGCCCATATCCGGGACGAGGGAGATGGGCTGATCGCCTCGGTCGCCGAATTCATCGGGATCATCCGCGCCTCCGGCGCGCGGGGGGTCCTCTCCCATCACAAGGCCTCGGGCAAAGTCAACCACGGCAAGGTCCGGGAGACGCTCCGGATGATGGACGAGGCAAACGCGGCGGGCGCGGATCTCTACTGCGACGTATACCCCTATACCGCAAGCTGCACCGGGCTCGACGCCCGTTTTGTCCCGAGAGAGTTCCAGGCGGGCGGGAAGACGAAAGAGAATCTGTCGTCCCCCGAGATCCGCGAACGGATCAAGGAGATCGACCGGGAGCGGGACAAATCCCGCGGCAGCAGCCTCACCTGGGCGGTCGTCAGCAAAAGCACCGCCTACCCGCAGTATATCGGGCTGGATCTGGAGGAGGCGGCGCGGCTCCACGGAAAGGATCCCTACGATACCGTCTTCGATATCATCCGGGACAGCGCGGAGTCGGAGGGGCGGTATTTTACGATGTGCGAGGAGGACGTGGAGACCGTGCTCCGGCATCCGCGCGCGATGGTCTGCACCGACTCCGGCGTCGCGGTGAGGGGACAGGTTTCTCACCCGAGGCTCGTCGCCTCCTTCCCGCGGGTGCTCGGGCATTACGTCCGGGAGCGCGGGCTCGTCCCCCTGCCGGAGATGATCCGCAGGATCACCGCACTCCCCGCGCACGTTTACGGTTTTGCAAACAAAGGCGTGATCCGGGAAGGCTTTGACGCGGATCTCTGTATCTTCGACGCGGACCGCATCATCGACAAAGCGGATTACGGCGCTCCCGCCCTGCGGGCGGAGGGGCTCCGTTACGTGATCGTGGGAGGGAAGACGGCGGTCGAAGACAGCGTCTTCAACGGGACGAGGAACGGAGCCGTTCTCTCCTCCTCTGCGCGCTCCTGAGCGTAGAGGCGCCGGAAAGGCGATTTTTCCAAAATCACAGGTTTTCAGCAACGAAAAGTATCGATTTTGTATATTTTATATAACAAATGTCGCTTCCGTCTTGCTTTTTCTCTCTTGGAGTGTTATGCTGAATTTACCAAAAATCAGGGAAAGGAACTTGTTATGAAAAAAGCAGTTTCTCTTTTGATCAGCGCGTTTCTCCTTGTTACGTCCTGTGTGTTTCTCTCTTTTCCCGCGGCGGCTGACGAGGCGGTCGTGTACGTAAAGGACGGCGGGACCGGAGACGGAAGCTCCGCCGCCTCCCCTCTCGGCACCTTCGACGCCGCGCTCAAGGCGCTGGCGGCGACCGGCGGCACCGTGAAGGTGGTCGACGCCGTCACCCCGGTCGGCAACACCGAGGCAAAGGCCGAGATCACGGGCTACTATTACGCGGAGCCCGCGCATGAGCAGAAGATCACGGTCACCTCCGCCGATCCCGCAAACAAGGCGCAGCTCATCTTCACCTCCGAGTGCCAGTGGTACGCGCTCTCCGGCCCGACCGTCTTTGAAAACCTGAAGATGGTCAACGCGACCGAGGCTTACGCCCGGATCCTTGCGCGCGGCAACCATATCACGATGGGCGAGGGGCTCGAGATGTACTCCGGCGAGGCCCTGCAGACAGCCCTCGACGTCTTTGACAGCACGATGAAGGGCTTTACGCTCCACGGGATCACCAACGTCGGCGCGGAGTACGAAGGGATGCTCGCCGCGGACACGAAGATGACCATCAAGTCCGGCGTATACTTCCTGATCCAGGCTTATACCCGCAAGCTGACCGAGATGTCCGTCCATACCGGGAACGCGTATCTGGAATTCCTCGGCGATTTCGCCGTCCGTCAGATGGGCTTCTCCGTTCAGGGCAGCGTCGGCAGCACGGCGAGCGGCGAGGCGTACGTTTACTGGGCGGCCGCGGTGCACAGCTGGCACATCTTCCCCGGTTACGACGTGCTGTCGACCGAGCCCTTTACCGCCAACCTGTTCCTCGACGGGAACGCCGACTTCCTCAACGAGGGCGATATGCCGCAGACCTTTGTCGGCGCGGCAAAGCTGAAGACGCTCAACATCTGGTATGATCCCGCCAGCAAACCGGCTGCCGAGACCGCCGAATGGACCAAGGCGACCTTTACGATCACTCAGGCGGACGGCGCCGTCAACCTGGATACGCTCGACCACTACACCGGCCCCGCCTACCGCATCACCCCCGGTGACCGAACCCGCCGAGACGAAAGCCCCCGAGACGAAGGCTCCGGAGACCAAGGCTCCGGAGACCAAGGCCCCGGAGACCAAAGCTCCGGAGACCAAAGCCCCGGAGACGAAAGCGACGGAGACGACCGCCCCCGGTACAGGTACGGCGGAAGCGCCGCAGCAGACAGGCAAGGACGGCGTGCCCGCCTACGTCTGGGCGATCATCGCGGTCGCCGCAGTCGCCGTGATCGCGGGGATCATCGTCGCCGCGAAGAAGAAAGGAAAAGCGGAATAAAGTTTCCCGCAAAAAGCGGTGCCCTTTTCTCAAAGATTCTGAAAGGAGAATCCCTATGAAACGTTTGTTGTCCCTTTTGATCTGCGCGTTCGTCCTCTGTTCCTCCTGCGTCCTGTTTTCCTTCACCGCAGCGGCGGATGAAGCGGTCGTTTACGTCAAGGACGGCGGGACCGGAGACGGCTCCTCCGCCTCCTCGCCTCTCGGCGCGCTTGACGACGCGCTCAAGGCGATCGCCTCGACCGGCGGCACCGTAAAGGTGGTGGACGCCGTCACGCTCGTCGGCAACACCGCCGCGACTGCCGAGGTCGATACCTACTACGTGGAACCGGCGCACACCCAGCGGATCACGATTACCTCCGCCGATCCCGCAAACAAAGCGAAGCTCATTTTTCCCGTTGCCTGCAAGTGGTACGCGCTCTCCGGCCCGACCGTCTTTGAACAGATCGGTCTGGTCGACAACGCGGAAACGTTTACCCGCATCCTCGGGCGCGGCAACCACGTCACGATGGGCGAAGGACTCGATATGTACTACGGCGAGACGCTCCAGACCGTTTCCGACGTAAGCTCGGGCTCGATGATGGGCTTTACGGTGATCGGGATCACCAACGCCGGCGCGGAGTATACCGGCTACGAGGCGTCCGATACGAAGATCACGGTCAAGTCCGGCGTTTACTTCCTCATTCAGGCAAACACCCGCGGCGTCGCCGAGCCCGTTGAACTGACGGGGAACGCTTATCTGGAATTTCTCGGCGAGTTCGCTTCCCGGCAGATCGGCCTGGCCAGCCTGGGAGCCAAGAACCCGCTCTGCACCGGCCAGGCGTACGTTTACTGGGCGGCAAAGGTCGTGGCGTGGCGTATCTTCCCCGGTTACGATACCAAGACGAAAGACTTCACCGCAAACTTCTTCCTCGTTGACGGCGCGGCGTTCGGCAAGGATACGAACCCCGAGGAGACGCAGAAGCTCGTCGGCGGCAGCAAGATCAAGACGCTCAATATCTGGCACGATACCAGCGCCTCCGCGACCGCGCTCGCCGATCACTTCAAGAGTACCTATACCATTACCCAGGCGGACGGCAGCGTCAATGAGGCCGCGCTCGCCGATTATAACGGACCGGCCTACCGCATCCCCGACGACCCGGCTCCCGCGGAGACTTCCGGGACCGGTACCGGCACCGGCAGCGAGACCGGCACGGGCACGGGGACGGAAACGGGTACCGGAACGGGCACCGGCACCGGGACCGAAACAGGGACCGGCACGGGAACCGGTACGGGTACCGGGACCGGAACCGGGACCACCGCCCCGAACACCGGCGATGCGACCGTCGCGGCGGCAGCCGCAGCGGTCCTCGCTCTCGCGGCCGTCCTATTCCTCCGCAAAAAAGCGAGAGGATGACCCTCCCCGCCCGGATCGGGATCGCCTTTTGAAACTGACAGAAAAGCAAAAAGACCGGCTGAAAGAAGGAAGCGGTTCCTTCTCTCGGCCGGTCCTTTTTTGCGGAGGTTTTTACCGGGTCTCCGGCGCGTAGTCTTCAAAGCGGTAGCAGAGCGTCTGTGCGCTGTGGCTGTCGCTTGAGAGGAGGAAGCGGGCGCCGCGCGCGCGGAGGTAGGCGCGGATCTCGGCGGAGGGGTAGGGGGCGGTGCGGCAGCCCCGGTGCATCGCGCCGGTGTTGATCTCAAAGGGCTTGCCGGAGGCGAGCAGCCGGTCCGCCGCCGCCTGCCAGGCGGCGCGGTAGCGGGGCGAGGACTCGGAAAAGAGCTTTTCCCCCTCGTTGAACTTGGAGATGAGGTCAAAATGCCCGATCACGTCGGCGTTCGTCTTTTCGGCGACGCCGGCGACAAGGGAGAAGTACGCCTCCGCCATCGCGTCAAAGTCGCCGGAAAAGACCTCGCGCGCGATCCGGCAAAAGGTCGCTTCATCCTCGTCCACGGGCCAGAGCCGCCCGCCGGAGGAAAGGAAATGCACCGAGCCGATCACGTAGTCGTATTCGTCGGTCGGCGTTACGGAAAAGAAGTCCTGCTCCACGCCGAGCAGGATCCGGATCCGCCCGCGGTATTTTTCTTTGAGGGCGGTCACCTCCGCCCGGTACGCTTCCGCGCCCTCCCCGGTCATGCACCAGTCGCAGGGGAAGGGGAGGGGACTGTGATCGGAAAAGCCGACCGTCTCCATCCCCCGCGCGATCGCCGCGCGGACGATCTCCTCGGGGGCGTCTGCCCCGTCGCTGAAGCGGGTGTGGACGTGCAGATCGGTCATTGCGTCATCTTCTCCTGTTTGACCTTTTTGTCGATCACGTGGCGCCCGGCGAGCTCCCGGCGAATCGCCTCGAGCGGGATCCCCGCCTCCACCATCAGCACCATGACGTGGTAGACAAGATCCGCGATCTCGTAGACCGTCTCCTTTTTGTCCTGCGCCTTGCCGGCGATGATGACCTCGGTCGACTCCTCGCCGACCTTTTTGAGGATCTTGTCGAGCCCCTTGTCAAAGAGATAGGTCGTGTAGGAGCCTTCCTTCGGATTTTCTTTGCGGTCCCGGAGGAGCGCCATCAGCGCGGAGAGGGTAAAGTCCTGCCGCTCCCCGCTCTCCCAGAGCGGATCGTGGAAGCAGGAGGCCTCTCCCGTGTGGCAGGCGGGTCCGTCCGGCTCCACGAGCACGAGCAGAGCGTCCCCGTCGCAGTCGGCGGTCACGGAGACGATGTGCTGGTAGTTGCCGCTCGTCTCGCCTTTCAGCCACAGCTCCTTCCGCGAGCGGCTCCAGAAGCAGCACAGCCCCCGCTCGAGCGAGAGGGCGAGGCTCTCCCGGTTCATGTAGGCGAGGGTCAGCACCTCGCGCGTCGCCGCGTCCTGCACGATCGCGGGGATCAGTCCCTTTTCGTCAAATTTCAGGGTGTTCAGGTCGATCATAGTAACCTCACTTCTATCCCGTTTTCTTTCATTTTTTGTTTCAGCTCGGGGATCGCGACCTCCCCGAAGTGGAAGATCGAGGCGGCGAGCCCCGAGTCCACGCCCGGGAGGGCGCGGAAGAGCTCGATGAAGTCCGCGATGCGCCCGGCGCCGCCCGAGGCGATCACGGGAACGGAGACCGCCTCCGTCACGGCGGAAAGGAGCGGGAGGTCGAAGCCTCCCTTCACCCCGTCGGTATCGATGGAGTTGACCACGACCTCGCCGGCGCCTTCTCCGACGCAGCGCCGGATCCAGGAGATCGCCTCCATGCCGGTGTTTTCCCGCCCGCCTTTGGCAAAGACCCGGAAGGTCCCGTCCACCCGCTTCACGTCGACGGAGAGGACCACGCACTGGTCGCCGTAGCGGCGCGCCGCCTCCCCGACGAGGGAGGGATCGCGGATCGCGCCGGAGTTGACGCTCACCTTGTCTGCGCCGCAGGAGAGCACGCGCTCAAAGTCGGCGAGGGTGTTGATCCCGCCCCCCACCGTCAGCGGGATGAAGACCCGCCGCGCTGTCTCGGTGAGGATATCGGTGAAGAGCGCGCGCCCCTCCGCGGAGGCGGTAATATCGTAAAAAACCAGCTCGTCGGCGCCGCAGGCGCTGTACCGCTCGGCGAGGGAGACGGGGGAGTCCACGTCCGCGAGCCCGGTGAAATTGACCCCCTTGACCACGCGCCCGTCGCGCACGTCAAGGCAGGGGATGATGCGTTTTGTGATCATAGCGCCTCCCGGACCGCGCGGGCGAGGTCGATCGCGCCGGTATAGTACGCCTTGCCGATGATCGCGCCCCATACGCCGGACGTTTTCAGCGCCGCAAGGTCGCCGTGGGAGGAGACGCCGCCGGAGGCGACGATCCGCAGAGGCAGAGCGCTCAGAGTGCGGTAGAGCGGGAGATTGACGCCCCGCATCGCCCCGTCGCGCGAGATGTCGGTACAGATCAGGGTGGAGACGCCGAGGGCGATCATCCGCTCGCAGAACGCTCCGGCCGTGAGGGGAGAGGTCTCCCTCCAGCCGCGGATGGCGACGTATCCGTCCCGCAGGTCGGCGCCGACGGCGATCCGGTCGCCGTATCTTTCGATCGCGGCGGAGAGGAAGGCCTCGTCGGTGACGGCGGCGGTCCCGAGGATCACGCGGTCGACGCCCGCGTCCAGATACCGCGCCGCCGTATCGAGCGAGCGGATCCCGCCCCCCACCTCGCAGAAGGCGCCGCATTCCGCCTTGATCCGGCAAACGGCGTCAAAGTTCGGGGTGCCGCCGTCCCGCGCCCCCTCGAGATCGACGAGGTGGATGTGGTCGGCGCCGCGGGAGACAAAATCCCGCGCGGGGAGGAGAGGATCGTCCGCGTAGACGGTCATTTTGGCGTAATCTCCCTGATAGAGGCGGACGGCTTTGCCGCCGAAAAGGTCGATGGCAGGGAACAGGATCATAAAGGAGTCTCCGTTTCGCAGAAGGCGGAGAGGATCGCAAGACCCACGCCGCCGCTTTTTTCGGGGTGGAACTGGCAGCCGAAGACGTTTTTTTCGCCCACGGCCGCGGTCAGGGGCGCGCCGTAATCGGTGAGGGCGGTCACGACCCCGGAGGGACAGTCGGCAAAATAGGAATGGACGAAATAGACGTGATCTCCCTCCCGGATCCGGGCAAAGAGCGGGGAGGGGCGGGGGAAACG
>Ga0256405_10011954_pt1 | contig 10906 bp, 7 predicted proteins | sample RumenRJG_02DNA_FD_189096 | JGI IMG/M metagenome (GOLD analysis project Ga0256405, IMG submission 189096) | Bovine rumen microbial communities from Lethbridge, Alberta, Canada - RJG_02 | ecosystem: Host-associated > Mammals > Digestive system > Stomach > Rumen | place: Canada: Alberta | collected... | reverse complement strand
TGGATGAACATCCGGAAGTGTTGGCACAACTGCAATCCCAGATAACTCATGTTATGGTGGACGAATACCAGGACACTAACTTTATTCAGGAACAGTTAGTATTTCTGTTGGCAGGAGAACGGAAAAATATCTGTGTAGTAGGCGATGACGACCAGGGCCTGTACCGCTTCCGTGGTGCAACCATCCGGAACATTCTGGAGTTCCCGGAAAAGTTTGCAGAAGGTGAGTGCAAAGTCATTCCGTTGGTTGTCAACTACCGCTCCAACAGTGACATTGTTGATTTTTATAATAAGTGGATGTCCACAACCAGCGGTTCCAGATTCAAATTTTCCTGGGATAGATTTCGTTACCCCAAAAGCATCGTACCAAAAGAGCAAACAAAACTTAACAGCCCGGCAGTGGTTAAGCTTACGGAAGACGGAGCACCTGAAGACTGGCATGAAAAAGTTCTCGGTTTTATCAATGAGCTTATGGCCTCCGGCAAGCTTACCGATTATAACCAGATTGCATTTCTCTTTAAGTCTGTAAAAGGTGATAAAGCAACAGCTCTGGCGCGTTATCTGGAGGCGCATAATATTAATGTGTATTCACCTCGCTCGGATATGTTCTTCCAGCGCGACGAGATCATGTTGGCGTTAGGCTGTTTTATGCTTATGTTCCCCCGTTATGTTGAAAATTTTGATAAAGACAGATATGAGTTTGTGCAAAAGGGAAGCCCTCTACACGCCTATTATGAAGCCTGTATTAAAAAGGCGAGCCAACTGATTGTACAGCCGGAGCATGCTGAATTTTTAAAGTGGTTAAGAAAAAAAGGGCTTACCCATGCAACGTTAAAAGGAAATACAGACTATGCCTATTCCGGTTTACTGTACCAACTTTTTGAATTCCCGCCCTTTGTTGAGATTCTTGATACGGAAATGGATGTTGGCGTGGTAGATATCCGCCCGGCCCGCAACCTTGCGACCCTAACACAGATTATCGGTAAGTATGAATATTTGCATCGCATTGATGTATTGGAAGATAAACGTATTGAATCAGACACAGAAAAGTTTTTCAATTTATATCTGCGCCTACTGTTTGAAGGCGGTATCAGCGAATATGAAGATGATTCTGAATACGCGCCCAGCGGTTGCGTGTCTTTTATGACAATTCATCAGTCAAAGGGGATGGAGTTCCCGATTGTTGTGGTAGATTCCCTGAGCAGCGTTCCACGTCAAAACAGCAATGAACTGATGATGCAGATTGAAAACAAATATTTTAAACGACCGCCTTTTGAACCATATGATCAGACCAAGTTTTTTGATTTCTGGCGATTATATTACACCGCTTTTTCGCGGGCACAGGATTTACTGGTACTGACCTGTAATGTTACCAGTCGCTGCCCAAGCAAATACTTCAGTCAGGCTTTTGATGATTTGCAGGAGTGGGGCAGTCCAGATTTTGATCTAACAGAGTTTGAATTTAATATGGTAAAAGATGTCAATCTCAAGAACGCCTATTCTTTTACTTCTCACATAACCGTGTATGAAACCTGCGCGCGGCAATACAAATTTTATAAAGAACTTGGTTTTATGCCTGTCCGTGCAGGGGCCATGTTGTTCGGTACGTTGGTGCATGAAACCATAGAAGATGTGCATAAGGCGGCTTTGCGCCATGAAGAGCAGACCATCACCGAAGAAAACGTGAACCGCTGGTTTGTATCCAACTATGATACGCTGTCCAAAACAGAACATGCTTACTTGGCGCCGGCGCAACTGGATGCGGCGTTAAATCAGGTGCTTCGCTATGTGGATCGGCAAAAAGGTGACTGGACTGCCATCCAACAGGCAGAAGTAGATGTATCGCTGGTAAAGCCGGATTATATTATTGAAGGTAAAATTGATTTGATCCGTGGTGATGATAATACAGTGGAGATTGTTGACTTTAAGGCGGAAAAGAAACCGGATATCGTAGAAAAACGGGAACGGCTGGAAAAGTATCGTCGGCAGCTTCATATTTACGCCTATTTGGTGGAACAGCGTACCGGTCAAAAAGTGAGTAAGATGCATCTCTATTATACCGGGGAAGAAAACAGCGTGCCGACAATTACATATCGGTATAGCAAAACTGGTGTAGAAGGAACCATGGAAGCATTTGATGATACCGTACACCAGATTATGAAAAAAGATTTTAAGCACTGTACAGATGATACAAATGTTTGCCGCAACTGCGACTTCAGATTTTACTGCAAGAATAAATAACTGACACGGGGGCACACATCATGGAAGAGCAATTGACTTTTGAATTTGAAAAACGCAAACCTATTAAAGGATTCCCGGAACTTCATTGGACGGGGAAGAGGCCATATAATTCAACACAATATTATCCTGCTCAATTGCGGGAAACCTAAGGAAAAGAGCAGAATGGTTGGATTAATAAAATTTACTGGGGCGATAATCTTCAGGTGATGAGCCATCTGTTAAAAGAATTTCGGGGTCAAGTAGATTTGATTTATATCGATCCGCCATTTGACAGTAAAGCAGATTATAAGAGGAAAATTGAGATACGTGGTATTGGAAAAGCTGAAAGCGATAGTAGTTCTTTTGAAGAAAAACAATATGGTGATATTTGGACTAATGATGAGTATCTACAGTTTATGTATGAACGGCTTGTTTTAATGAAAGAATTATTATCAGATAATGGTAGTATTTATTTACATTGTGACTATCATCGTTGCCATTATTTAAGAATGTTACTTGATGAGGTTTTTGGTTCACAGTACTTCAAAAATGAAATTCTGTGGTGCTATTCGATTGGTGGAAAAGGTGACAATTTTTTTGGAAGGAAACATGATAACATTTTATGGTATTCAAAAACAAATAATTATTACTTTGATGGGAAGTCACCACTTGTAGTCACAAAGAGAAAAGCAAATAGTCATATGAAAACAAAAGTGGATGAAAACGGTAGAGAATATCAAGAAAAGAAAGATAAAAAGACTGGAAAAGTGTATGTATATTATGTAGACGAAGGTAAAATTCCTGAAGATTATTGGACTGATATTGAACAATTAAATAGGGAAGATTCTGAACGTATCGGCTATCCTACACAAAAACCCGAAAAATTGCTGCAAAGAATTATTGCATCATCTGCACCAATAAAGGGTATTGTTTTCGATTGCTTCATGGGCAGCGGTACTACACAAGCAGTTGCCATGAAACTTGGCCGTCGTTTTATTGGTGCCGATATTAATCTTGGTGCAATTCAGACAACAACAAAACGGTTGCTGTCTGTTGCGAAACAAATTGAAAAAGAAGAAGAAGAAAATCTTTATAAAACAAAACAGACAAAGCTTGAATTAGCAGCAGAGAATACCAAAGCTACCGGTGATTTTGTTACCAAAGAAGATGCTGAAACGGAAACCAAATACACCGGCTTTGAAGTGTACAACGTGAATAATTATGACTTCTTCCGTAATCCTGTGGAAGCCCGCGATTTGCTAATATCTGCGTTGGAGATTCAACCCTTCCCGCAAAGTGATGTATGGGATGGGGAACTGGATGGACGCATGGTAAAAATAATGCCTGTAAACCGTATCGCTACTAAGGCGGATTTGGAGGAATTACTTTCCAACCTGCCTTATAAAACATATGAAAAACGGAAAGAAGAGAATCCCAATAAACCGGTGGAACTGATTACTATCGTCTGCATGGGCCATGAACCGGATCTGAAAGGCGCCTTGGAGAAAAAACTGTTCAATTATAAAGTCGATATCGAAATTGTGGATATTCTCCGTGACAAAACAGACCTGCAATTAAAACGGGAAGCGGAAGCTGAAGTAGTGAAAGAAGGCCGAAAGCTGGTGGTGCGTTCTTTCTATCCCATGAATTTGATGCAAAAGCTTTCTCTGCAGAAAGAATACGTGGAAGACTGGCGGCAGTTAGTAGATTCCATTATGATTGATTGGAACTACGACGGGGCGGTTATGCAGCCTGCGGTAACCGATGTGCCGGGGAAAAATGAAATGGTTAGCGGCATTTATGATATTCCGAAAGACGCGGGAACAATTAAGGTGAAGATTACGGATTTGCTGTCAGAATCGCTGGAAGTTGAGGTGCGGTAAATGGCTATGGAATATAACGAAAGTTTTGCTTTCAGTCAGCAACTTTGGTATTTCTATAATGCGAACCGGGGCAAAATTCGTTCCCGTTATAACGCATTGACCAAAAAGTTTTTGTCTTATAATGATTCGGAAGAGAATCCGAAAGCATTCCTTCGCAGGCCCCAGTTTGAAGCCCTGGAGATGTATGTGTTTATCAAAGAGTTTATGGATAATCCGCAAGTATATGAGATGTTTGATGACTGGCGGAACCGCCGAGGAAAATTTTCTGGCGCCTCATATTATGCTATTGAAAAAAACGGTGAAGTCAACATGTTCGATGAACTGGTCACTAAACAGACGGACACCGTTTTCAAACAGATGAAAAAATACAAGGAAGGCTATCCGAATTATATCTACGCCCTTACTATGGGTTTAGGAAAAACGATTCTGATGGGGACTTGTATCTTTTATGAATTTTTGTTAGCAAAAAAATATCCAAAAGACAAGCGTTTCTGCCATAATGCGCTGGTGTTTGCACCGGACAAGACGGTACTGCAATCGTTAAAAGAAATAATGACTTTTGACAAAACGAAAGTTGTGCCGCCGGAATACGCGAATGTGTTAGACAGCAATATCAAATATCATTTTCTGGATGATACGGGAACGATTCTTCATACCATTGATGATTCCAATTATAATATCATCATTTCCAATACACAGAAGATTATCGTAAAGAAAAAACGGAAAGAAGAAACGCCCGGGGAATTGCTGTTTAACAACACATCCTCTTTGCTTTCTGCCGTTTATGGAAATATTGGGGAAGATGACGAAGCCTGGGATGAAACAACGTTGATGGATAACCAGCGGTTTAAAAAGTTATGCCGCTTACCTCAGTTAGGTGTGTACGTGGACGAAGCTCATCATCTGTTTGGCGCCGATTTGGAAAAGGAAATCCGCTCCGGCGGTGGAAAAAAGACCAGTTTGCGTGATACCATCAATCTGCTGGCAGCTAATACATCTATTGTGGCTTGTTATAATTACACGGGGACACCCTATGTTAAGAAACAGATTTTGCCGGAAGTTGTGTATTCCTATGGTTTGCGTGAATCTATTAGGCAAGGTTATTTAAAGGATGCGGATCCCCGTGGCTTTGAAAATGTTAAGAGCGAAGAGTTCCTAAAAGCTGTTGTTGAAATCTTCTGGAATAAATATCTACGTGATGGTAAAAATTATGAAGGGTTGACCCCAAAACTTGCTGTTTATGCTGCCAGCGTGGATGAAGCAGTCAATGAAGTAAAACCTGCTTTGGAAAAAATATTGGCAGAAAAAGATATTCCGCTTTCCAAAGTTTTAGTCAATGTTGGCGATCCAAAATACACAAAGGATGAAGATCTTCGCAATTTTAATAATTTGGATGTACCTGGCTCTGTAGGCAATGAAAAACAGTTTATTATATTGGTCGAGAAGGGCAAAGAAGGTTGGAATTGCCGTTCTCTGTTTGGTGTTGCGCTTTTCCGCAGTCCAAAATCAAAAGTTTTTGTGCTACAGGCCACCATGCGTTGTCTACGTTCCATTACTGATGAGCAACTTACCGCAACGGTTTTCCTTTCCAAAGAAAACTTTGATACGTTGGATAATGAACTGAACCAGAACTTTAATATGGATATTAAGGATCTGACAGGAAAAAACAAAACTGACCGCAGTACATATAAGGTACATGTATTGCCGCCGCCGCGTAAAATTAAGTTGAAACGTGTTTGGCACGAATACACGCTGCATAAAAAAGATTACACGGAGCCGGTTGACTTTAAGTTAGCAGATACAGATCTTTCCAGATATGCCAGCACAATGTATCAGCGTGACAGTCTGGCCCGTGATACAACGGTAAAACAAAATAACATTGATGAGTATCAGGAAAATATGAAGTTCAGCGCTTTTTCACTTACAGGAGAAGTGGCGCGTTACCTGTATATTTCCTGTGTTCTTGCTTCTCAGATTTTGCATGAAGCAAAAGACGGAATTGATATGGTGTTGGAAAAAGTTAATCAGTACAATGATGTGCTGTATGATATTGTAATTCCTAAAATCTTTAACGCCCTTTATGAAGTGAATTCTGTACAAAAAACAGAAGACAGGGAATTAGTCCTGCTGCGTGAGCCAAAAGATGCAGGATTTTATGAGTTCTCTGCTAAAAAGGATTTGGTGCTGACCAATAAAGCGCCGGGATTTACACCGGAACAAATTAAGAAGAGCTTCCACGCAGATACATATTGCTTTGATTCTAAACCGGAGAAAGAATGTTTTACGCAATATATTTGCAGCGATAAAGTGGAAGAGGTGTATTTCACCGGAATGTTTACTTCCAATCAGGGCGACCTGTATGTGCATTACTATGATCCGGAATCACAGCGAATCCGTCAGTATTATCCGGACTTTTTGGCAAAAATGGCTGATGGTTCCTACCAGCTGATAGAAGTCAAAGGCGATAATAAAATTGATGATGCGGTCGTGAAAGCAAAACAGGAAGCTGCGGAAGAAATGGCTGTGGCCAGCGGGGTTAAGTATATCATGTATGCTGGCAGTGAGGTTATGAATACGCATGTGTTGGAATAAAGGGAAATAGTTAACCAAGATAAGTAACTGCTAATAAACTATTAACCTGATGTGTATATGTACAGGTCAGCTTTTCTTTTGAAGGGTGGTTGTATTTATGTTTCCTATTACTCCTATAAATTATGACAGAACAATTGAATTGCTTAGAGATAGGAATTATAAAATAGCTATTTTTTTGTTGTATGATCAAAACCAAATTACAGTACACTATCCAATGGCATTAGCTGAGCAGTTTTGGCGTTTGAACACTAGGGCAACTGGTGATTATGTTGCATTGTTAACTTTCTTCGATGAGTCTTTAGTAAATTATGCCCGAGATCCGTTTAAAAACGGGAGAGGCTATTGTAATTTTGATAGAGATGAAATTATAACAGGCATGCAAGACGAGTCTGGTCCAACATCTGGTGTAAAAGGGATTTGCGCATTGTCGGATTCTGGTAGATCAAATCCCTATACAACTATGAAAAAAATAGCTTCTGCCTTAGACCCTGATATAGTAAACCAATTTCCTTGTTTTATTATATTAGATCCAAACAATCCTAAGCATTACATAGTGCAAAAGGTTAAAGGGATTAAGCCGATTGTCAGAGAGATTTCAGATATTGTAAATGATTTAGAGGACAGAGACTTTGACCTTGATCAATATGCAAAAGGATGTGAGCAACCCCATTATTATTTATCGGCTAAAGAGCTTTTTGAAATAAATTTAAAAGCTTCTATATTTGGTATTAATGTACAGTTGCTCAAGGAAGCAATTAAGAGCGACCATATAGAAGAATGCTTTAATTATGAAGAAATTGACAGGTTATCCAAAGATGGTTATATTCCAGCTAAATGTTTTCTTAGAAATTTACATAAAATAAAATGCAAAAATATAAACAGTGAAATAGATTCAGTCAGCGGATTAATAGACCAATACCTATCATTATCATTCTTCAAGGATACATGTTCAAAAGATGAATTTTTTTTAGCGAAATCAAAGACTATATTGCAGTCACCTCAATTGAGTATCTTAAACTGGCAAAAAGGTTTTACGATGGAGATTTAAAAACTATTAGGGTAAGCACATCTATGGCGGCGATTTGCCTGGGAAAAATGGTTGAAGATGAAATGAACCTAGGTGTATTCAATATTTTTAGAGGTGTTTTTAACATCAAATTGCCTCAATATTTTAACAGAGTTCAGAATGAGTTGAATTCTCCAATTAGAATTGATTTTATCGAAACACAAGAAAGTTATGATGATCATAACGGTTTTACATTACGTTTCAACGAATGGAGATTTCCTCGTAGCAATAAATTAAAATATCAAAAAACCAGTTGCATAAGAAAATTGGCTTTTGTTCCTTCATGCAATATTTCGCCTTCGGACAAACATTATTCAAAGAAAGAAGCCGTTGTCGCGACAAGAGGAAAGATTAAAACAATATATAAGTCTATTTTAAACAAAGCAATTGATTTGAGCAAATTGGCTGAGAATTTGGGAATAATAGCTGATACTAGAAATCTTGCAATTCATAATGCAGAACCAATTAGAAAAGATGATTTGGATAAAACCATCAAAGCGTTTGAATACTTAGTAGATATGCACTTTTTTGAAATGAACAAACAATTACAAGAATGTAGGTCTAATTAGGGATGAAAATTAGCATTTATGAAAGGATTAATAAAATGGATATTCATTATAGACAAATTAATCCCGAAGCCAAATTACCTGTTTTCAATGAAATGAAATCATTGTTAGAGGTGTTTGCAGCAGAAGATATTTTCATTTCTCCAAACGAAATTAAGGCTGTTAGCACAGGTTTAAGTTTCATTTTCCCCGACGATATAGGAATTATGTTTATTCCACCCAGTGCAATGACTTCAAAGACTTCTTTGCGTTATGTAAAAAATGTTTTTGTTTTGGAAAATAGTTATTATCATCAAGAAGAATTTATAATTCATTTTAAAAATATTTACCCCACAAAAGATAGTATTAAAAGTGTCACTGAGTATAAGCTTATCGATGGCTCGATAGTAACAGATGATAACAATTATTATGACGAAGGTACGGTTAAGATTAGAAAAGGCGATTTAATAGCGTGGGTACAACCAGTTGATGCAGCTTACAATGGCGTAGCATGTCCTGAGGAAGAACCTGCAAAGAAATGAATCTGTTGTTCTTTTACAAATTTTTATCAGGGCTCTTCAACTTCAATCAAATTTCGTTACCATTTTTAAAGTATATAGGTTGTGAGCTTATTGTTATATATCTTTTGTTTTATTAATATCATAACTTTTATCGTCTATGGCCTTGATAAGTTGAAAGCCGTCAATCACTGGTGGCGGATTCCAGAGTGGGTGCTACTGGGGCTAGCTGTAGCAGGTGGTTCTATTGGCGCTTACCTTGGGATGATTTTTTTCCGGCATAAGACGCTGAAACCACTGTTCCAGTTCGGGGTGCCGGTAATCTTTTTGCTGCATGTGATCATCGCTGTTTTTGTATATAAATAAAAATAATCAAAAATTGACAAATAGAGGTTACAGTATGAAATTTTGTAAAAAATGTAAGCAGTTTTATCCTGAAATGTTTAAATATTGTCCACATTGCGGAAATCGTGTTGTAGATGATGACCGTGAACGTAATTATTGTTATTATTGCAAAAAAAGAATCCCTTTTAATGCGCATTTCTGCCCTTTTTGCGGTTTTGAGCAAATTGTCGATGGTGAATTTGATAGTCTTGATGAAAGTTTGCGCAAAACCTTGGTACATATTAAAGATTTTTTTTCAACAAGGCATATCCGTTCTGATGCAGATTATTTTAAAAATATAATTGATAATGCACTTTGGCTGTGGAGGAAGGAATTTGCTAAGGAAACCGATTGGGCACAAAAGAATGCATTAAGGTATCTTGCAAAAACGATGTTAAAAGATAAACACTTAATTGCGGATTATAATACAACCAATATGCGTGCGCAATATATATTGGGTGTAATTTATGAATATGGTTTACTGGACGTGAAGAAAGATTTGGATTTGGCTTTAGATTATTTACATAAATCAGCAGCACAAAATTATTCTTTGGCATTATACGAGTTATCATTATTAACAAATGTAAGAATTAGTGGGAATAATCATATTGAGAGTTGCCCACTAAATTTAAACGATAAACAAAGTGAAGCATTAATGTATTTGAGACTGGCTGCTGAGCAGGGCTTTAAAGTGGCGCGAGAGGAGTTAATAGATAAATATAGGAATAATATTATGAAAGCGGACCGGGGCGAGAATTATTATGAACTTGGTCTAATTTTTGGCAAAGGGTTATATGGGATGAAACCTGATCCAACAATGGCAAAAAGTTTTTTAACAGAAGCTTCACGTTTAGGAAGCAATAAAGCGTTTTCTTACATAAAAGCAGACTACCTTCAGCAGAATAATTTGAAGTTTTCTGCGGATGAAATTTGTGCATATTTATCGAAACTCATTAGTGAAAACCATCAAATGGCTATATGTTGGCATAATGAACTAGGCAACGAAATTAAAATCTTTCATGAAAAATGTATTCAGGTTTTGATAATGGTAAATGCATTTTTGCCAACCATTTCCAGTATAGATCAAGAAATGATTTTAAAATATGTTGACTTCAGCAAGGAAAAACCAGTAAGTTTAAGAGAAATTGATAAAAGGCTTACTCCAAAAAAAGTTGAGAATAGCATAAAGAACATATTACAAAAGCTCATTATAAGTAAAGACCCTCATAAAAATGCTAATGAAGCAATAAGTGAATTAAGAGAAAGCAATCTATGGTCGTTACACAATAAGATTTACTCTAAGGAAAGCATACAGGAAGAGCTAAATACCCATAATGCGGAAATTGCTGCGAAATCAGACGAGTTAATAAGGGAGTTTGGAACCTATAAGGATAATATTTGTGGTAATAGTACAGGAGATTTATTTGATTTATGTGATAACGTTGGTGTTGAACAAGAACTTTGCAGCATAGATCTTCTTGAGATTATTAAAACGAAATAAGGAAAATTGACAGAAAATTCCTAGAGGAGTCACCCACCATGCAGCTTCCAAAATCAGAACAACTGAATATTACAAGCTTATCCCGCCTCTTCGATAACAAGGCGGAGTGCTACAAGCTGTTCTGGTTTCAGGCGATTTTGAATCATGTCTGCAAGGGGCAGCAGGAGATTCGTTTTGAGGAACTCATCGACGATATGA
>Ga0256405_10011951_pt1 | contig 10908 bp, 11 predicted proteins | sample RumenRJG_02DNA_FD_189096 | JGI IMG/M metagenome (GOLD analysis project Ga0256405, IMG submission 189096) | Bovine rumen microbial communities from Lethbridge, Alberta, Canada - RJG_02 | ecosystem: Host-associated > Mammals > Digestive system > Stomach > Rumen | place: Canada: Alberta... | reverse complement strand
ATGACCGTGAAGGGCATGAGCGCCACGGTGGGCATCCTGGCCATGCTGGCGGTGGGCATCCTCTACGGCTGCGGCCTGGGCTACCTGGTGGCCTACGTGAACGTGCCGCCGTGGATCGCCACCCTGGCCGGCTACCTGGCCTTCCGCGGTTTGGGCACCTCCATTCTCAGCAACAACTCCACCACCGGCTCCATCCCCTATCCGGAGGCCTTCGTGAAGTTCTTCTCCGGCAGGGTGTTCGGCACCAAGCCCAACGGCCCGATGAACATGGTGTGCATGTTCGCGGGCATCGCGGCGGCGGTCATCGTGGTCATCGCCATCTTCTTGACCCGCCAGACCCGCCTGAACAAGGGCTACGCGGCGGATTCCTTCACCGCGGCCCTGGCCAAGAGCATACTGGGCGCGGCGGTCATCGTGCTGTTCATGTACAAGCTGGCCAACAACGGCGGCATCCCCACCGTGCTGATCTGGGTGGTCGCCGTGGTGCTGATCTACAGCTTCATCACCTCCAAGACCGTGGTGGGCCGCCACTTCTACGTGGTGGGCGGCAACATGGAGGCCGCGCGCATGTCCGGCGTCAATACCCGCCGCATCATGTTCCTGGCCTACCTGAACATGGCGGTGCTGACCGTCGTGTCCGCCTGGACCGTCATGGCCCGCTTCCAGGCCTCCAACTCCACCGCCGGCACCAACTATGAGATGGACGCCATCTCCGCCTGCGTGGTGGGCGGCGTCTCCGCCAGCGGCGGCGCGGGCACCATCATGGGCATGGTCATCGGCGCCACCCTCATCGGCGTCATCAATCTCGGCATGAGCCTGATGAACATCGACGCCAACTACCAGAAGGTCGTCAAGGGCGTCGTCCTGCTGGGCGCCGTCGCCTTCGACATCCTGTCCAAGAAGAGGGAGACCTGATTCCCAAATCGGCAAATCACCCCTTCTCCATCGTGGAGAAGGGGTGATTTTTCGATATTATTTGAGGTCTGAAACATGTGCGAATACGGAATGAATTGAAAAGTCAGGAAGATACAGTTACCTGATCACAGAAATTCATGAGACCTCCAGACGATCAGTTACCGGCGGACAGGCGTAGAGTGTTTCGGGATCGATGTCGATACATGTCGATGGATAAAAGCAACATGGAAAGGCTATGAATTCACTTTCTGAAAGCACAATGGAAATAGAAACCTGCTTATAAAAAGAAGCCCGTGACGCGCGATGGTCACGGGCTTGCTGTGTCTTTACCACTGGTCAGAATCATCGTCAGGGATGACCTTCTCCATGGCGGCGATGGCGCACTCGATCATGCTGTCGTCGGGCTCGCGGGTGGTGACGCGCTGGAGCCACTTGCCGGGGGCGGAGATGACGCGGGTGCAGAGGTTATCGGTGCGGCCCGCCCACTTGATCAGCTCATAGCCCACGCCCACCACGATGGGGAAGGTGAGGAGCTTGAACAGCGTGCGCAGCAGCAGGTTGTCCACCCTTATGAACATGGACACGATGATGCCCACGATGAGCATCAGCACCATGAACGACGTGCCGCAGCGGGGATGGAACCGGGACTGGGGCCGTATGTTCTCCACGGTCAGCGGCAGGCCGGCCTCGTAGCAGAAGATGGTCTTGTGCTCCGCGCCGTGGTACTGGTAGGTGCGGCGAATGTCCTTCATCAGGGAGGTGGCCCACACGTAGCCCACGAACAGCAGTATGCGCATGACGCCCTCGAAGGCGGCGCGAGCGTAGTAGTTCTGCTGGAGGTCGGGCGCGCCGGCGGTGATCCACTTCCAGATCTGCATGGGCAGATACACGAACAGTCCCAGCGCCAATGCCACCGCCAGCACCGTGGCCACAGGCATGAGGATGGCCTCGAAGACCTTGTCCCATTTGGAGGGCTTCTTGTTCTCGTCCTCGTCCTCCAGGCCCGAAAGCTCCGCCGAGCGCATCAGGCACTTGTAGCCGAAGGACAGGGAGTCGATCATATTGAAGATGCCCCGGATGAAGGGCAGCTTGAAGAACGCCGCGCGCTCCTGTCCCTTGGTGGGGTATTCCTCCAGGATGATCTCCCGGGTCTTTGTGTTGCGCACCGCCATCGCGGTCAGCTTCGGGCCGCGCATCATGATCCCTTCGATCAACGCCTGCCCGCCGATACTCGTCTTTTTCGTCGCCATGCGACCACCGTCCTTTCACGCACGGATGCTATCTCAAGTGTTTATATACACTAACCTTCCGCCCATCTATATATTATACACGATATGTTGGGGATGTCAAACGGGAATTTGTAGGGCGCGGCCCGACAAATTCAGGGAGTAGGGAGTAGGGAGAGCTACGGCTGTGTACGCTGAATTTGAGGTTTATTGTATCCAGGCAAGAAAAAAGCCCCGCGCCGTGCGCGGGGGCTTTGGATCAGTGCGCCCAGTTGTATGCCTTCTTGATGGCGGACTGGTGATCGGAGCGGACGTTTTCGCCGCCGTGGGTCATGGAGCCGACCATGTGGAGGCAGATCTGACCCTCGAAGTTGTTGTCGCTGATGGTCTGGTCGCCGTGGGGCATGGTGTTGATGGAGCAGGCCACGTACTTGTCGTCCACCTTGAGGATGGCGGGACGGGCGTGCCAGGAGGAGCCCAGCTTCTTGAGCTTCGCGGCGTCGGATTTGGTGGCAGGCTCGATGTCGGCGTGGTTGTGGCCGCCCATGCGCTTGACCTTGATCATGTAGCCGGAGCGGATGTCCAGGACGTAGCCGTAGTGGCCCTTCCGCAGCACATTCTTGCCGCTGTCGAACCAATCCAGGGCCACCACCTTCGACTTCCAGCTGCTGCTGCTCGAAGAGGAGGAGGACTTGGAAGAGGAGGAAGAAGAAGAACTGGCGGACAGGTACTTGGTCTTGATATAGCCCGTATAGCCGCTGTACTTCACCTGGGCCCACTCGCCCTTGACCGCCTTCACGGTCACGGTCACGCCCTTGTCGATGCGCACGTGATCGCTGGAGGTATCGGGGGATTTGTAGAACCGGGCCGAGGAATCGCTGACCGTGGCTTTCACGGTCTTGGCGTAGGCCATCGGGCACATCCCCGCCAGCAGCGTCAGAGTCAGTAACACGCAAATCATCTTTTGTAAACGAGAAGTCACCTTTGCCGCCCCCATATTTCAATTATGTTTTTACTTGATACTATTATATTACAAATTCATTTCAAATAAAATACCAATAATGTAAACCCAAATACGATTTCTAAATATCTTCAAAACACTTCGTAATTTATGGGCGAGTCAACTTGAGTTAACCGAAATGCGCGGCCAATTCGGATCAAGTCTTGCGCAATTCGTGGCCGGATCGGTTCGAAACCGTGGCAGTTTACAGGGCAGCCACAGGATTATGAAGACATTTGACGCGACCCTTCCCGTTTTGACTGCCAAAGAGGCCCAAAAAGATGCTGATATCGGGTGAATGGACAACCGCTATTCGATTGGATAAGCAAGGATTTGACGAGATAATGAGGAATTAGGAATTAGGAATTATAAATGGCTCGGCTGCGTAGGCGCGGCAATGCGCCGCCTGCCAGGCAGTACGTATTGTTTCGGTATATGGCGGGCGACCATTGTTGCCGCCCTACTGTGTGCGCGGCAGCCGCTATTCATTCCTAATTCCTAATTCCTCATTCCTAATTCTCCCCGTCAAATCCCAATATGCAAATCATGAACCATATATTCCCTCCCGAATTGGAACAAAACCTTGACATTTTCCCAAAAACGCCCGCTGTGGTTTGACGGGGCGGTGGATTGCATGTATAATAAAGGCAGTATGCGAGACAGTATTCGATCATCCTCGAGAGGAGCATGCGCTATGTCAAGAAACGGCAAGAACCGGCCTTCCGTATTGAATTGGATGGGGACGCTGATCCTGTACGCCATCCCGGGCGTGAACCTGATCTTCCTGATCCTCTCCGCCATATTCGCCAAATCCGGCGCGAAGCGCAATTTCGCCATCGCGGGCATCCTGCTGATGCTGCTGTGCGCGATTCTGACCTTCGCCGCCTTTGCCATCTTCCCGGACCGCGCCATCGAGCTGGGCCAGCGCCTGCGCGAGGCCGGTGAGATCGTACACATCCCCTGACCGAGATAAGCCCCACGCCGCCGGACGCCTGTGCGTCCGGCGGTTTTATCGTCCTCTATCCCCGCATACAATGGCAGGGCGGGCGTGGTCCGCGGAGGGGAGGACGGAGTATGGCCATGCAAAACGGGGAGACGGCCCAGGCGCGGCCCCACAGCATCGCGCTGACGGACCGCAGGCAGCTGAGCATCACGGGGGTGGAGGACGTGAGCTGCTTCAACGAGCAGATCGTGGTGCTGCAAACGCCGCTGGGAACGCTGACGGTGACCGGCGCGGCGCTGAACGTGTCCCAGCTGGACCTGGAGGACGGCCGGGTGGCGCTGGAGGGCGAGGTGGACGCCTTGGAGTACACCGGGGGCCGCAAAAAGGGCGTGCTGGGGCGGCTGTTCAGATGACGCTGTACGACACGGTGGGCCAGCTCCAGGTGTTCGTCTGGATGCTGGCGGCGGGGGCGCTGATGGGCGCGTGGTACGCCGTCACCGCCATGCTCCGCCGTCTGCTGGAGGCGGGCGTTTGGCTGGGACTGTGCGCCGACGCGGCCTTTGGACTGGGGGCCGGGGCCATCTTCTGCCTGGCGCTCTACACCGCCAACCGGGGCCAGGTGCGGCTCTACGCCGTGCTGGCGGCGCTGCTGGGCTTTGCCCTGTTCGCCGGCGGCGTCTATCCTCCCGGGAAAAGGATTATTTCCGCCACAATCGTCATATTTCGTAGAATTATCGTCATAATACGGAATTATCGTTGGATTAATGTCATCTTTAAGTGACAGGAAATGCAGGCGGCATGTCGTATATTTATAATATATGTTTTTCTTACGAAAGCGTCGAAGACTGGCTGCGAGGGGGATGCGCCGTGCGACTGAGGATAACGCCGAAATTCTGGCTGTTCATGATCGTGACCACGGTCATCGCGTTCAGCATCAGCATCGGCGTGTTTCAGGTCCGATATGAGCAGGGCGAGCGGGAGCTTTTGAGCATCCGCGAGCACCGCGACGCGCTGGATCTGCAGGTGCGGGACCTCAACGACGAGCTGGAATATGCTCAGACCGACGACTTCGTCATCCGCCTGGCCCGCGACCGGCTGAGCCTGATCATGCCCAACGAGATCCGATACGTCAACGGGGCGAAATGAGATACCACATCACGTATAATGACAAACACCGTAGCGTCCCGCTACGGCGTTTGATTTCAATGGAGGTTATAATTATGAGCGAAAGGCTGTACGGCTTCATCGGCACGGGGAACATGGGCGGTGCGCTGGCCACGGCGGCGGCGCGGGCCATTCCCGGCGACAGGATACTGCTGAGCAACCGCACCCCCGCGAAGGCGGAGGCCCTGGCGGAGAAGCTTGGCGCGCGTGTGACGGACAACGTCGGCGCGGCGACCCGGGCGGACTACCTCTTCCTCGGGGTGAAGCCCCAGATGATGGCGGGCATGCTGGCGGGCATCCGGGACGCGCTGGCGGCCCGCAAGAAGCCGGTCATACTCGTGAGCATGGCGGCGGGCCTGAACATCGCGGCCATCCGCCGTCTGGCGGGGGCGGACTATCCCGTCATCCGCGTGATGCCCAACACCCCCGCGGCCATCGGCCAGGGCGTGGTGCTGTGCTGTGCCGAGGGCGTGGACGACGCGGCCCTCTCCGAGTTCACCGGGGTCATGCGGGGCGCGGGCCTGCTGGACTTCGTGGACGAGCACCTGATGGACGCCGGCTCCACGGTGGCGGGCTGCGGCCCCGCCTTCGCGGCGATGTTCATCGAGGCGCTTGCCGACGGCGGCGTGGCCTGCGGGCTCCCCCGGACCAAGGCCATGACCTATGCCGCCCAGATGCTGGTGGGGACCGGCATGCTCTACCTCCAGACCCAGAACCACCCCGGCGCCATGAAGGACGCCGTGTGCAGCCCCGGCGGCTCCACCATACAGGGCGTACGCGCGCTGGAAAACGGCGGCTTCCGCGCCGCAGCCTTCGAGGCCGTCGTCGCCGCCTATGAAAAGACGGTGGAGATGGGAAAGTGAGGCATTAGGGATCAGGCATTAGGCATTAAGGGGTATGGCGGCGGGATGTTCTTCCTTCGACGAAGTCTTGTGTCTCCGCGGGTGTAACTGTAAAGGGGCGGCCAGCCAAGCCATTTTTAATTCCCAATTCCCAATTCCCAATTCCTAATTCCTCATTCGTCACCCCAAGTAGAAGGAGTATCATCATGTCCACAGTACTTCTCGGCATGCTGCTGATCCTGGCGGTGGTGGGGCTGGCGGTGACGCTGGCGGCGCTGAACCGGGAGCGGGAGCGGCAGGCGCGGCTGATGCAGCGGATGCGCAAGGATTCCGAGCGCCAGGAGCGGGCCATCGTGCAGCTGTCGGAGCGTATGAACGCCTCGATGCGGCAGGTGAACCAGCTCACCGCGTCCATGGAGACCCGGCAGGAGCGCATGCGCCGCACGCTGGACCAGCAGCTGGGGCAGATGCGCCAGGCCAACGACCAGAATATGGAGAAGGTGCGGGAGACGGTGTCGGAGAAGCTGGACGGCCGCCTGAACGAGAGCTTCCGCCTGGTGAACGCCCAGCTGGCCGACGTGCACAAGGGCTTGGGCGAGATGCGGGAGATCAGCACCGGCATGACGGACCTTCGGAAGATGCTGGGCGGGGTCAAGACCCGGGGCGTCTGGGGCGAGGTGCAGCTGCGGGCGCTGATGGAGGAGCTGTTCGCCCCGGAGCAGTACGTGGAGAACGCCGCCATCCCCGAGGGCAGCCAGCAGCGGGTGGAGTTCGCCCTGCGCCTGCCCCTGTCCGACGGGGCCGAGCGGCTTTTGCCCATCGATTCCAAGTTTCCCCAGGAGGACTATCTGCGCCTGGTGGAGGCCCGGGAGCGCGGGGACCGGGAGGCCGCGAAGCAGTGCGCCGCCCAGCTGGATCGGGCCGTGATGGAGCAGGCCCGCCGCATCCACGACAAGTACATCCTCCCGCCCCGGACCGTGGACTTCGCGGTGCTGTTTCTGCCCACCGAGAGCCTCTACGCCGAGGTCGCCCGCATCGAGGGCCTGGTGGAGCGGGTGCAGGAGCGGCACCGGGTGCTCATCAGCGGCCCCGCCACCTTCTACGCGCTGCTCACCAGCGTGCGCATGGGGCTTCGCTCCGTGACCCTGGAGCGCCGCAGCGGCGAGGTCCTCCAGAAGCTGGCCGCCATGAAGCAGGACTTCGCCCGCTTTGACGATTCCGTCCAGCGCATGCGCATGCGCCTGGCCCAGACCGGCCAGGAGCTGGACACGCTGGAGGGCCGCGCCCGCCGCGTCGTCCAGGTCATCGACGATGTGGAGGAGGAGGGCGCTGGCTGATCCGCCGCAGGCATAAATGAAGGACACTCCCTCGGGAGTGTCCTTCATTTATGCCGCCATATACTGCGCGTCGAGCCTTGCGTCGGCCAGCGCCTCCAGCAGCGTTTTGATCCAGCGGATCAGATTTTGCGCAGTCATGTGCGTGCCCCCCCTTGCGTGATGTGTTTTACTCCTTTTAGAGGGAGTATATCACGGCAGGGGTCACACAAGCGTCACACGCGGGGATTCGGTCAGTGTGCCCAGTTGTACGCCTTGTTGATGGCCTTCTGGTGCTCCTCGTTGACGGAATCGCTGCCGTGGGTCTTGCTGCCCACCATGTGGAGGCAGAACTGCCCGTCGTAGCCGTTGTCCTTTATGGTCTGGTCGCCGTGGGGCATGGTGTTGATGGCGCAGGCCACGAACTTGCCGTCGGAATAGAGGATCACCGCTTCGGAGTCCCAGGAGAAGCTGCCCCCGGCGATTTTCTTGAGCTTGGCGGTGTCGGTCTTGGAGGCGGGCTCGCAGTCGGCGTGGTTGGAGCCGCCCATGCGCTTGATGTGCACCGTCAGGCCGGTGTGGATGTCGTAGATGTAGCCGTAGTGGCCCTTCTTCAGCACGCTGCTGCCGCCGTCGAACCAGTTCATCTTCACCACCTTGGACTTCCAGGAGGAGTCGGAGGAGGACTTTTCAGAGGAGGAATCCGAGCTGTCAGAGCTGTCGGAGCTGTCCGAGCTGACGGAGACCTTGGACGAGGACAGGTATTTCGTCTCGATGTAGCAGGTGACCGACCCGGATTCGTTCTGGACGCGGCTGTAGTCGCCGTCCACGCCGATGACGTACACCTTGGTGTTGACCTTCACGGCCTTCTTGTCCGAATTGTGGCTCGCCTTGGCGTAGAGGTAGGTGTCCCGGTTGACGTAGGCCGACGTGCGCTTGGCGGCGTTCAGGTATTTCAGCTGCACATAGCCCGTCACGCCCTTGTACTTCACCTTCGCCCAGCCGTCGTCGGTGCCCTTGAGCTCCATCTTCGTGCCCTTGCTCACCGATACGTGGTCGCTGGAGGTGGACGGCGAACGGTAAAACTTTGTATCCGCGTTCAGCTTCACGCTGGAGGAAGCCAGCGCCGCGCCCAGCAGCATCATCACAATCATCACACACAGTATACGTTTCCACAGCTTCATTTTATACCCTCCCATGCGTATCAGGCGGTATATGCCATATTTTTGACAAATTTCGCCTAAATATTGACAAAATAATTATCGAAGGTCTTAATCTTGTCTTATTCTAACACATTTTTGTAAAATTCTCCAACATAGGAGAAATAAAACCGGGTTTGGACACGAAAAAGACGGAAATTAGGGAGTAGGGAGCAGGCAGTAGGCAGTAGGAGAGAACGGCAAATGAACTGCGTTCAAATGAAATGAAAAACGTCAAGCATCCTCAGAACCCAACGAAATCGCAGTGGTTTCAATTGAATTCAGAGTCTGCGCCGTAGTGCCGACCCTGCTCCCTATCCCCTGGATTTGTCGCATTGGTTGAATGGTAACAATGCCTCCTCTCCCCTCTTGAAGTTTAACCTGCCTTGCGCTATCATATAGGTATAGGAATAATCGCATTCAGTCGTGCGGATAAACGGGAATTTATCGGGCTTTGCCCAGGGAACAGGAACAGCATGGCCGCCCCTACAGAGTGCGCGGCAGCCGCTATCTTTAATTCCCAATTCCCAATTCCTAATTTCCCTCTTATCCCCCCGACTGAACCGCTGCGAAAAAACACAGGAGGCAGACATGGAACGGACGAACGCATGGAAGACGTATGACGAGGAAAAGCTGAGCGCGGTGGAGGCGGTATCGAAGCGCTACCGTGCATTTCTGGACGCGGGCAAGACCGAGCGCGAGTGCGTGCGCGAGGCGGTGCGGCTGGCGGAGGCCCGGGGCTTCGTGCCGATGAACAGCGTGACCTCGGCCAGGCCCGGGGACCGGCTGTATGTGAACTGGATGGGCAAGGCGATGCTGCTGTTCATCGTGGGCGAGCGGCCGCTGACCGAGGGCGCGAACATCGTGGGCGCGCACATCGACTCCCCCCGCATGGACATCAAGCAGAATCCCCTCTACGAGGAGAACGGCATCGCCTATCTGGACACCCACTACTACGGCGGCATCAAGAAGTACCAGTGGGTGACCCTGCCCCTGGCGCTGCACGGCGTGGTAGCGAAGGTGGACGGCACGGTGCTGGACATCTCCATCGGCGAGAAGGAGGACGACCCGGTGCTGGGCGTGTCCGACCTGCTGATCCACCTGGCCCAGGAGCAGCTGGGCAAGAAGGCCAACGTGGTCATCGAGGGCGAGCAGCTGAACCTGATCGTGGGCGGCAGGCCCGATCCCGACGCCGACGACAAGGAGAAGGAGCCGGTGAAGAAGGCCATCCTCAAGCTGCTGGAGGAGCAGTACGGCTTCGAGGAGGAGGACTTCCTGTCCGCCGAGCTGGAGGTGGTCCCCGCGGGCCGCGCCCGGGATTTCGGCCTGGACCGCAGCATGATCATGGGCTATGGCCACGACGACCGGGTGTGCGCCTATGCCTCCCTGGAGGCCCTGTTCAACCAGTCCGAGGTGCCCGAGCACACCTGCGTGTGCCTGCTCTCCGACAAGGAGGAGATCGGCTCCGTCGGCGCGACGGGCATGCAGGCGCGCTACTTTGAAAACGCCATGGCCGAGCTGATGGCCCTGACCGGCGATTACTCCGAGCTGAAGCTGCGCCGCGCCCTGGCCGCCTGCCGCATGCTGTCCTGCGACGTGTCCGCCGGGTTCGACCCCAACTTCGCCAGCGTGTTCGAGAAGAAGAACGCCGCCTTCCTGGGCAGGGGCGTGTGCTTCAACAAGTTCACCGGCAGTCGCGGCAAGTCCGGCTCCAATGACGCCAACGCCGAATTCATCGCCCGCCTGCGCAGTATCTTCGACGCCGACGGCGTCAACTTCCAGACCGCCGAGCTAGGCAAGGTGGACGTGGGCGGCGGCGGCACCATCGCCTATATCTGCGCCCTCTACGGCATGGAGGTCATCGACTCCGGCGTCCCCGTCCTCTCCATGCACGCCCCCTGGGAGATCATCAATAAGGCCGACCTCTACGAGGCCGTGCGGGCCTATACCGTGTTTATGCGGCAGTGAGGACAGGCGGGGAGGGATCAGGAAATAGGGATTAGGGGTAACTGTTCAGCTCTGCGACAAACAGAGACTTGGCAGGCTGTGGGGACGACCTCTCAGTCAGCCTAACGGCTGACAGCTCCCCTGGAAGGGGAGCCAAGGCTGACGCTCTGTCTTCCTCTTGGCTCCCCTTTCAGGGGAGCTGTCGCCGACGAAGTCGGTGACTGAGAGGTCGTTCCCCGTTGCCTCGGACAATCTCCATTTATCACAGCAGAACTGAATAGATACGATTAGGGATTAGAAACAGTGGCTGCCGCGCGGACTGTTTCAATGTTTCAATAGAAATCGCGGCAGCAGCCTTT
>Ga0256405_10011948_pt1 | contig 10909 bp, 11 predicted proteins | sample RumenRJG_02DNA_FD_189096 | JGI IMG/M metagenome (GOLD analysis project Ga0256405, IMG submission 189096) | Bovine rumen microbial communities from Lethbridge, Alberta, Canada - RJG_02 | ecosystem: Host-associated > Mammals > Digestive system > Stomach > Rumen | place: Canada: Alberta... | reverse complement strand
GCCTTCAGCTCCGCCTGATGCGCGCGTTCAACGGCTGCATCTTTAGCCGCTTCCGCTGCTTGAGCTGCTTTGTCAGCTGCTGACAGATGCTTGCTCAGGTCTTCTAGCAGAAATTTCTGTTGGTCAACTAACGCCGCCTTTGCGTTAGCTGACTCCAGCAGGATCGCCTGCTTTGCCAACTGCATCTTCAATTCTTCAATTTCTTTCAGAGCGTCGTCCAGCTCGCTGGACCTGTCTAAGACGATAGCTATATTTTTGTCACGGTGACCGTCGAGCCATCTCACGGCCTCCTCATCCAAATATTGTCTGCGCCCCTGGCGCATGACATGGGCGCCAAGTTCGTGGGCATAGCGCACGACTTGGCGCCGCACCGCCTCGTAACTCACCTGCCTGCTGGCGGCATAATCTGCCAACGTTAGCAGTTTGCCGTTACCATCGTTTCCGTCCATTTTGTTCCTCCATCCGTCAGAAAGGTTGTAGTATAGTTGTTGTATATTGTTATATAGTATTATATAAAGTGGTATATCTATATCCTACAATGTTGTAAGTGTTGTTGTAAATATTGTATTTTATTGTATACTGTGAAAAACACCGCTCTTAACAGCAAAAGATCGATAAAAGCGGCAGAGACTACTTGAGAGAACACCGAATCGTCGAGAGACGCCCTGAACGCCTCTCTAAGCGCGTTAATGCTAAAGTATGACAAATAAGCCGCCGGGCACGAAAAAACCGTTCCTGAGGCTGCTGAGACCGCTGAGCGGCTCGCAAAGCATAGGGGTGCGTGCTTTGAGCTTTGAGCTAGGCTAAGAACCGTGACAAGTGAGAAGGATGCTACCCACTCAATTTTCTCGCAGAATGAGGCGAATCTTCTTACTGTTTTTCCACAAGGTGAAGGGGTTCTTCGCGCGCAAAGAGATAAGATAAATAGAGTAAGAACGTTTAAATCGTTTGAACCGTTTAGGGGCAAGAATCCCTCAACCACCTTTAAAAGTGAGATTAAAAAAACACGTTTTCACAGTCAGAAAACACATTTTCAAATCCGAAAAAACACGTTTTTACAGTCTGGCCATTCCACACAGAGAGCACAAAAACATGTTTTCACAGTCACAATTCTATTTGGAAAGGCAATTTATAGAGCAGAATGAAACGGAAAAAACACGTTTTCACAGTCAAAAAACACATCAAAATTGACAAAAACGTGTTTTTTAAATAATATGTAATAAAATATGCACTGTACGAAGGAGAAGTCGCAGTGGAAGAGATAAAAAAAATAGACAAGCGAGAATCCGTTCGCGTTGTGACAGCCAATGAGCTGATACTACTTGAGGATATTGCCAAACTTTCTTTGCATGAGCGAAAACTATTTTACATAGCAGTAGCACAATGCAGGATGACTGATAAGGATTTTTATGAGTATGAAACATCAGCATCAGAACTGGCAGAAATGTGGGAGCAAGACCCATCGAATCTATATGATTCAATTCATAAAGCATCAACAGAGCTTATGAAGGTTGTGATAGAACAGAAGAACGGGAAAAACTATAAACTACGGCATATATTTGAGGAGTGCGACTACTCAGAGGGTCGGCTGAAATTCAAACTGCACAAGGAAATGACAGATCTGCTTCTCGGAAACAATAGAAGCTTCTCAAAGCCTCTAATGTGGGATTTCATGAGGATGAGAAGTCCATACTCCATTGCGATTTGGCATCTGATGCAGAAGGAAATGAATAGCGCTAAACCGTATGGTGTGGTTCAGCTTGAATTCGAGCTATCGCTTGAAGAGCTTAGGAGAGTGACCGGAACTGAAAACAAACTCAAGCAAGTGGGGGCGTTTAAATCGCGCGTTCTGGACAAGGCGCTCAGGGAAATTAAAGAAAATGCGCTGGTGGCAATCTCGTATACCAACGTCAAGCGCGGAAGAGAAATCGTCGGATTCCGCTTCTTGGCGAGATCACTATTCGGACCGAAAAACCCGGAAGAAATGACGCTCAGAGAGCGCCAACAGGCGCGATATGGGCAACTGATTCGAGCGAAAGCCAATGGATCCATCACGGCGGAAGAACAAGAGGAATATACACGTTTGAGCCAAATACTATATCAGAGAAACATTGAAGATTACACGGAATTATACGGTTATTATGAGGATAAATAATGACAGATAATCAGCAGCGTGAAGCGGCACGGCAGTTTTTCTATAAATGGCAGGGACGGGGCAAGGAAGATGAGGATGCCCGGTCTTATTGGATTGACGTCTTACAGGACCTCTTCGGGGTAGAGCATGTAACTGACCGGGTAGAGTTTGAGAAGAAAGTCACAAGTCCGATCGGAAGCACGAACCGGATAGACGTGTATATCCCGGAGACGCGCGTCCTGATCGAGCAGAAGTCTCTCGGCATCCCCTTGGATAAGCCCCAGGCCAGGCACGGTGGAAAGACCCCATATGAGCAGGCAAAGGAATATGATAATTATTTGCCGTATGATGAGCGGGCCCGCTGGATCATTACCTCAAATTTTGTGGAAATCTGGATATATGACATGAACGCAAGGAAGCCGGAACCGCTGAAGCTACAGCTTTCCGACTTACAAACGAAATACCCCCTGCTTGAGTTCCTTGTAAAGAAAAATGTAAAAAAAGTCACTGATGAGATGCGGTTGTCGATCCAGGCAGGAGAACTTGTTGGTAAGATCCATGACCGATTTCTTGAACAGTATAATGATCCGCTTGCCAAACACACACAGCGCAGCCTGAATATCCTATGTGTCCGCTTGGTATTCTGCCTGTATGCGGAAGACGCTGGGCTGTTTGCATCGAAGAACGCTTTCGAACAGTATATAGAACAGTACCGTGCACAAGACCTGCGCCGTGCGCTGATCGATCTGTTTACCGTGCTGGATACGCCGGATGATCAACGGGCAGATATGTATCTCCCGGATGATCTGGCGGCTTTTCCGTATGTGAACGGCGGACTGTTTGCCGAGGAGAATATTGTCATCCCCAGGATCACCGACGCGATCAAGGATACGCTGATCGAGTCCAGCCACTTTAACTGGGCTGAGATCAGTCCGACCATCTTCGGAGCGGTCTTCGAGTCTACTCTGAACCCGGAAACCCGGCGTAGCGGAGGGATGCATTACACGTCCATTGAGAACATACATAAGGTTATTGATCCACTGTTCCTAGATGATCTGAAGGCCGAGCTGGAAGAAATCAAGACAATACAAGTACCTGCAACACTGCGAAAGCGTTGTGACGCATACCAGGATAAACTGGCGTTGTTGACGTTTTTGGATCCGGCGTGCGGATCGGGCAACTTCCTGACAGAGACCTTCCTGTCGATTCGCCGCTTGGAGAATGAGGCGATCAAGCTGCGTGTGGCCGCTGAGCGTAAACAGGTAGCGGGGCAGATGACCTTTGGCATGGAGGGCGTAAACCCTGTCCGTGTGTCGATTAGTCAGTTCTACGGAATCGAGATCAATGACTTTGCTGTTCGTGTCGCACAAGCTGCCCTGTGGATCGCCGAATCACAGATGCTGAAAGAGACGGAGGATATCGTCTATGACAAGATCGATTTCCTACCACTGAAGACGAACGCAAATATCGTCGAGATGAATGCGCTGCAGTATGATTGGGAGAGGTTGATCAGTCCGGAAAAGCTGTCGTATATCATGGGCAATCCTCCCTTTTCCGGTTTTAAGGTTCAAAACCCGTCGCAAAGAAAGGATATGGAAATTGTTGCCAAAGGAAAGATAGTTAAGTATGGTGTATTAGATTATGTCTGCGGCTGGTATATAAAAACAGCAGAATATGTTCAAGGGACGAATATTCACTGTGGATATGTTTCGACTAATTCCATTACTCAAGGGGAACAACCGGCAATTCTGTGGGAGTATCTTCTGCAATGTGGAATAGAAATTGACTTTGCCCATCGAACGTTCGTATGGGAAAGTGAGTCTGTAAAAGCTGCAAGTGTTCACTGCGTAATCATAGGGTTTTCACAAAGAAAAAATAATAAAAAGAAACGACTATTTTCCGAACATGGAGAAGTTGCTGAAGTTCATAATATAAGTCCGTATTTAATTTGTTGCGACAATATTCTTGTGAAGTCGCAGAAAAAACCTATCTGTGAAGTCCCTCATATGATAGCAGGAAATAAGACAGTCAAGACGCTTGCACTTATCATGGATGAGAACGAAAAGAATGAATTCATCAAAAAAGAGCCGGCATCTGAGAAATGGTTTAAGCGGATGATAGGATCTGCCGAATTCATAAATAATATCCCTAGATATTGCCTTTGGCTTGTTGGAATTACCCCTGCAGAACTAAGGAGTATGCCTTATGTTAAAGAGCGAGTAGAGCGTGTCCGCCAGGACCGACTAAACAGTGCTGATAAGCAGGCTCATGCGCTTGCAGCAACTCCCACAACATTCAGAGATACAAATAATCCAGATCACGCACTAGTTGTTCCACTCGTTTCGTCCGAACGAAGAAGATATATACCGATCGGGTACATTGACAAGTCGGTTATAGCTAATAACAAAGTCAGTATTATACCAGATGGCACGATATATCAATTTGGCATATTAACATCAAACGTGCATAATAGTTGGATGCGCACGGTTGCTATGCGGATGAAAAGCGATTACAGTTATTCTCTGTCAGTAGTGTATAACACATTTCCCTGGCCATCTCCAACTGATGAACAGAAGGACAAGATAGAGAGGACTGCCCAGGGAATCCTTGACGCCCGCGCACTGTATCCAGATTCATCCCTTGCTGACTTATATGACCCATTGACGATGCCGCCCGAGCTGCAGAAAGCGCATAGTCTGAACGACGCTGCAGTCATGCAGGCATATGGCATGCCGGTAAAGACGACGACTGAGGCTGACTGTGTAGCCTGGCTGATGAGGATGTATCAGGAGATGGTCCAGGAGAGAGAATAACCAGGCTAACCGAAAAGAATTGCAAAATAGGCTGCATTACGCAGCCTATTAAACGAACATAATGGCTATAGCGCGCTATAGTGTTGACAAAAAGGGCGTGACACCCTACAATAGCACTATAGCGCGCTACAGTAATTCGGAAAGGAGTAGAAAGGATTATAATATGGGTTCCGATAAAGAAAGGATGTCACAGATCGAACAGATCGAGCGAGAGCTCAGTGATGCTGTTAGCACGTCGCAGGCTCAATGGGCCAGAATCTACCGCCTTCTGGAAGAAATACGTGCAGGTAGGCTTTGGGAAGGAAACGCTGCCAGTTTTACAGCTTGGGTTCGAGCCGCGGCGGCTCGAATGGGGGTTGCGGAATCTCTACTTTGGAAACGGCACAAAGCAGGACGCGTTTATGAAGAGTACGCGCAGCGCGTCGCTGAAAAAGGGGGAATCACACCCGCAATAGAAGCTCTGCAGAATGTTTCTCCGGACTCCCTGGAGCTCTGCGCATCAGTAGCACATGGCAACAAAGAGCAACTGGATCAGTTAATCTCTAAAGTAGTAGAAGGGAAACTGAACCGGGCGGATCTTCGCGAAGCGGCAAGGGTAAATAAAGCAGCCCGTCTTGCCCGTCTTGCGGCTAATGCTGCGAAAGAAAGAGCGCTGGAAGGCGCCGACAGCACTGGTGCTGGTGTCCTCGTCATCGGAGATGACGTTCCTGCGCCAAAACCAACCCTGACTGCGTCCGACATAGTGACAGCCCTCCGGCAACAGTCCTCCTGGTTGGAAGAATTGGAAGAACCTGATGACGACTCAAAAACAAATTTCAGTACGCCCCCTGTATATCATGTGCTAACAGAAGTGCGGGCTGAATCGGGAACCGCCCACCGTGCGCGCCGGATCGACGCTGTCGTAGCCGAAACGGAGTCCTTGCCGCCGTGGCAGCGCGCAGATAACGTCGTCCTTCACGGTGTCGAGATTAAGGTCGCAGAGCATGACCTCAGGGGAGATCAGAAAATGTCGGAGTACGAAGCCTTCTGTGATTTTTTTTGGATCGCCGTCCCGGACATAGAGGACATGACAACGGCCGCGACCGAAGTCTCACGGCCGGCTTGGGGAATTCTTGCAGTGTCGCAAAAAGGAACAGTTCGCGTTGACCGGAAACCGAAGCGCCTCCCAGGCACGTTCCGTGACAAACTTATGGCGACGATAATTGTCCGCGCCCGCGACTTCCGCGTCTGATGCACATAAGAATTGCGAGCCAAGAAACGGACAAAATCAAACATAGCGAATCAACGAAAATCCGAGGTTCTGCCCTCGGATTTTTGCGTTTGGCCCGGTAGGGCTGCGGGGATCGGGGCAGCCAGCCCCGACGAATCGGCGCGGTGCAGGGGGCGCTCCCCCTGCGCAGGGTGACGGGGCGGCACGCCATGACGCGGGGGTGCAGGGGTGGCAAGGCCCCCCGCGGGTTTTCCGGCCGATGGTTCATCAAGGCCGGGCAGGGTCTGGGGCGGCAGCTCCCAGCAGCACCTGCGCAAAGCGCAGTGCTGGCCGCACCGCGTCCCGGATGACTCCGGGAGGCAAGGTCGGCAGGGGTCCAGGGCTCTCCCTGGCCGCCGACGGAACGAGCCGGGCTGCCTTCGGCAGAACCGGGGCCCCGGAACGGGGCACGCAGACTACACCATCCCCCGGGTGGTGTATCTGTGCGCACTCTCCAAAACCGGGAGAGTGGAAAGGGCAAAAAGCCATTGCAAAACCATCGCAAACAACAAAAAACAAATAAAACAACAAGGTGATATACAATGTGGTCGATAAGGAAAGAAGCAAAACCAATAGGAGGAACAATAACCTATGGCGTACAAAACAAAATCAGAAATAGAAGAAGAGTATAAAAGAAAAATCGAAAAGATCCGGCAGGAAAAAGCCGAAGCGATCGGCAGGGCAACGGCCCGTGATAGGAAAGCAGAGACACAAGCTAAGATTCGCATAGGAGGAGTAGTTCTCAAGGTCCTGCGCGAAAGCTACGAGAAGCATGTAGAAGAAGAAATGGCTACTTCAGGAAAGAGCCGCGCAGACTTCGCGAAACTTGACGCGCGCGATGTCGATCTGGATCGGCTTCTCAGTTTTCTCAGAGGCCAAGAAAACCGGGGCGGGTACCTTACGGCCGCCCTTGGTTTTCCATCCGCCGCAGGTGCGTTCGAACGATCTGCAGTAACACAGAGAAAGAACGAAGAACAGGGGTAAAGGAGAACGGTTTTAATGGCCATGAAATGTGTCTCTTCGCGGGCTTCTATTGTTCAGCGTTCACGAGGCCAGTCTGTCCTAGCAACAGCCGCCTATCAGCTGCATGAAAAGCTCAAGGATGACACGACTGGACAGACGTTTTATTTTAGGCCGAAGGTCAAGGGGGAAGTGCGGTACAGTCGTGTCTATCTCTGCGATGGTGCGCCGGATGCGTTTGCCAATCCGGAACAGCTGTGGAATTCTGTAACAAAAACGGAAAACAAATCTTCGAAATCACAAACGGCTCAGCTTGCACGAAACCTCCGGATCTGTCTCCCCCAGGGGCTGAGCCTTGAAGAAGAAATCGACCTTTTGGATCAGTTCGTAGCTCCATTAACCAAAGATGGAATGATCATCCAGGCAACGATCCACGACAAGGGTGCTGGAAATCCTCACATACATTTGCTGATGACGATGCGCCGGTATAAGGCTGGTAAATGGCAGGCAAAATCACGAAAGGTCTATGACCTGGATTCAACCGGCAACCGGATTCCTCTCATCGACCCAAAAACAGGCAAACAGAAAGTCGATGCCAAGGGAAGGCGACAGTGGAAAAATCATAAAGAGCACCTTACCGAATGGAACCGGAAGGAACTCCTGTCTGAGTGGCGCGATTCGTGGGCCTCGCTATGTAATGAGATCCTGCCCCCGGACCGACAAATCACAGCCAAAAGCTATGCGAAACAGGCCGAGGAAGGAATCACGGTAGATTATCCGCGCATTCCGACGCGGCACGAAGGCTACCAAGCTCGGAAAATTGAAGCAGCCGGCGGGGTGTCGGAGATATGTGAGTACAACCGGATCATACGAAGAACGACCAAAAAACTTGACCGTCTTCAGAAGGAAGAGCAGGCTGCTTCGTGGCAGGCAACCATAGAACTTGCGGAAACGTATAAAAAGCAGAGGAAAATCAATGAGCAACTCACAGATATTGCAGATAGATTTAGGAACGGGCGCCGGCCAGGAACAGGCGCTGCGCTTAATGACGGAGATGCTGGCAGAGTGCGAACAGCTACGATCGGAAAACTTCGAGCTGCAGTCCAAGCTCTCAGAATGGGAGCGAGAAAACTCCTCCGCATCCTCAGCGTTGCAAGAGGCAGTGGAGACCGTGGAGAAACTGACAGAAAAGAACTTGAGGCTGCGATTGATGACGCAGGAAGCCGCAACGAGGCTCTCAGAGCTCGCCTCCACCAACGAGTTGCTCTGGGACATGCTGGAAGAGAAAAACGTGGGGATCGGCGAGATGCTCGACGACTATGAGCATACCATCGTCGCTGAAATCCGTGCCCGGCAGGACTGGATCCGCCGGGCGCTTAGTGAAATCAGATACAAAAACGCGCCGTCAAGCGCAGATCCGACCGGCACTGGCACCGCGCAGCTGCCCTGAGCCGCGTTTTCGTGGCCGGGAACGCAGACATATACGTCTACGCGGTCTGAAAACCGCTCTGAGCGGCCCTTTTGTGACCGACAACCTGCCGTAGAATGCTGTGCAATTCAAATATGGTCCATCTATACGGAAAACGATAATTTTTTCAATAGATCAGGCACAATTCCGGGACAATTCGGGATCCGGATCCCGCCCTGGCGTCCGGATCCGGCGTGAATCGGGCACAAAACTTGTTCAGGATCCGGATGCATCTGAAATTGCGTACACAATTCCGGATACAGTCTGCAGGACGCAGAATCCTGCGCCGGCAGCCCTGAAAATGTCTCTTAGCGGTTTTCTGTTAAATCTACAAGTCTCCTTTTCTCCATAATCCTATTCTTCCAGAACCACTACGTTTACCCTCCCGCTGTGTGCCGTGCAGGCATCAATTGCAATGATCCCCGGTGCGTAGTATGGCGAGAAGTCTGCGTCCGATCCGAACTCCGATCCTTTCCCTTCTAAAACGCTGTGACCGTAGGAACAGTGCCAATGGCCGCAGACGATCGTCTTTCCTTCTTCGGTGCTTCCCGAATCGGCGGCATCCATGCCGTTGATCCACCGTGCATCTTCCCACGCTTCCCGGCTACTGTTTCTCCAGTCTGGGATCTTTTTAAAAATGCCGGCCCTGTACATGCAGCACGGAATTCATCTCTCACTCATCTCCCTTCTCTTCCTGCCATTCAAGCAAGCGTTTTGCCCGCCTGATATGCTTGTCCTGCAACCCCTCTCGCGGGGATGTCTGCACCAGAAATCGCGCCACACCGGCTACTTTGAAGCTGCTTTTCCAGCCATCGTCGAAGATAATTGCCTTACCAGGATGCTTTTCCAGAAAGGCGAGCACTGCAGCACCCCGGTCGCCATCTCTGGCGTACGCGGCGATTTCAACATCATGCTCCGCAAGACGGTTCAAGAGATAAGCCAAATCTGCCCCTGGGTTTTTCTCCCGGAACCAGAGATCTGTGTCTTTCCAAGTGGATGTCAGGACCACCCTGGCCCCGATCTCGTGAACGAAACCGGCAAGCAGGACAATCTTATCTTCATCCAGCCCCCGAAATCCTTCGGGGGTCAGGTCCTTGGTGCTTTCGTTGTTCAAGACGCCGTCTACGTCAAGGAACAGCCACGTGTTCATGTGCCACACCTTCCTTTCCCGTAATGTGAAGGGCTTTCTGCCCTCTCAGCAAGCAGTCAACCAGGGTCTCCGGACCAAGCACGCCGTGCAGAACAGTCTGGATGGACCGTGCCCCACGTCTGTCTGCAGCTGCCCGCATAGCAATCAGTTCAAGCGCGCCGGGATCAACTATCACGTTGATTCCCTCCCGCTTGAACATCCGCCTTTGCATCTCCAGGTAGCCGCCCTTGTCAGCAGATAGGCGTAGAATCTGGAGCATGGCTTTCTCGTCAAGCGGCTCAAGATCCGAGCTGTTCAATAATGATTTCCGCTATTCTTTTGTAGTCATGAACCGCTTCCATCTTTTTGCCCCCTCTTCCAAAAGAAAAACAACCCCGGCCGCGAAGCCCAGGGGTTGCCCAAAAACAAAAAAGACAACAAAAATAAACACCTGGACCTAGAACTTCCTGAGTTCGGCCGATTTGTAAAGCGCATTGGCGTATGCGCTCATTTTTTGTTGTCTCTTAAACTATTCAATTATAAGAAGTGTACGCCATTGGCGGAAGGCCTGTCAAGGACTGGCGTCGGCCCACCGTCTCACTTTTCATAGTGCCGGGACTGTCCAACGGATCCTCTTCCCGGAAGGTACTTCCCTCAGTCTCCTTGATGTCGCTGAAAAGGAGCTCTCCGTTTTTATTTCTTGCTTCCATGAGATCAAACCCCATGGCGTACACTTCGCGTCTGTTTCCTTCGAGAATTATTTTTACCATCTCTATCTTCTGCCACCTTCCGGATCTATGAAAGTGTTGCTTGAAACCGATAACACTATAGCGCGCTATAGTACAGCTATTTTAACCCGCCCTAGTCAGGCAACCCCCATTGTTGGCGAACGTTGTATTTTATTGTATTGCCAATTGCCAATATCTCCGCGTCTACACCTCTTTGTTTCTGATTCGCGCCCAAAGCCCCCTGGTTCGGAGGCGTTCGACAGTCTTATTTGCCGCATCTCTTTCCGCCTCTGCAGCGGCTGCCTTCAGCTCCGCCTGATGCGCGCGTTCAACGGCTGCATCTTTAGCCGCTTCCGCTGCTTGAGCTGCTTTGTCAGCTGCTGACAGATGCTTGCTCAGGTCTTCTAGCAGAAATTTCTGTTGGTCAA
>Ga0256405_10011947_pt1 | contig 10909 bp, 10 predicted proteins | sample RumenRJG_02DNA_FD_189096 | JGI IMG/M metagenome (GOLD analysis project Ga0256405, IMG submission 189096) | Bovine rumen microbial communities from Lethbridge, Alberta, Canada - RJG_02 | ecosystem: Host-associated > Mammals > Digestive system > Stomach > Rumen | place: Canada: Alberta... | reverse complement strand
AAATAGAAAAAAATGGGTGATTTAGAGTTTTCTTGCAAAAAGCAAATAACCACTATGCCCAACCATTCTTGTTTTAGGTCTAGTTCCTTGCTGTCTTACTTCAAGGCCTCGTTCTAAAGTCTCTAGAATTTCAATATCATAGAAATTAAGTTTTTTTGCAACTCTGTATGAAACTTCAGCTTGATCGATGTAGGGAGCATATACAACAAGCCATCCCCCAAGATTTAAGGAGTCATGAACCTCTTCAAAAATTTCATAAGGCTTTGGAAGGTCTAAAAATACCAGATCAATATTATCTTCATTAATTCCATCTTTTATATTCTGATTTTTTACTTCAATATTTTTGATTCCAAAAGTTTCGATGTTCTTTTTAGCAACTTCTGAAAAATCTTCACGGATTTCATATGTATAAACATGACCTGTATCGCCGACAACATTACCGAAGTTCAATGCAATAGCTCCAGCACCGGTTCCGGCATCAACAACCCTAGAACCCGCTCCCAAGCCAGTGTATGCTAAAACAGTTCCAATATCTTTTTTAATTAATATTGAACAACGTCTATCCATTATTTCAATGAAATCATTTACATTTGGTTTGACAATTTTAAATGAGTGGTCAAGATGGCTTTTAACTTCATCGCCTATTTCAGCATCCGACAATACTTCTGCAGAGACAATTCCCAAATCACTTTGAAAATCCTGGCCTTCCTTTAAAATATACTTTTTACCACGTTCATCCAAAATCATTTTCATATATTACACCTAATTTTCTAATTCTGCTAATCTTTTTACCCTTTTTAGGGAATCCGGATGAGTGGACAATAATTCCATGATTCCTTTAGTTTTCGAAATTTTGATATCGGAATTGGCTAATCTTTTCAATTCCTCATCAGATATTTTTCCATCACCATCAAAGTCCACCTGACTGAAATCATCAATATCATGTTGTGCATTATTAATATCTGTTGCAAAAAATGCTCTATTAGTATTTAATTCTTTAATAGTTTCCTGACTGCATCTAGAAGCACCATAAGACAATTTATATAAAGCAGAGACTAAAGCAGCAGGGCGATTACCAAATTCTACTGAAGCTTCATCTGCATAATATTCACGGGTTCTTGAGATAAACAATACTAATAATTGTCCAATTAAATAGAAAACATAACCCAATAACCCAATTATGATTCCAGCACCATTTTCATTATCTCTGGAAAACATGAAAGCTATAGCAATATAATAACAAATCATAGGAATTACACTAACGGCTGCAGTTACAGCCATGTCATTATGTTTAATATGACCCATTTCATGACCCAATACTGCTCTCAACTCATCATAATCCAACAAACCGAGAATTGGACGAGTAATTGCAATATGACCGCTTCTGCTGGTTCTACCATATGCAAACGCATTTGGAATATTAATTTCTGATAATCCTACTTCCGGTTTGGGAACACCTGCTTCCTGTGCAAGTTCGGCCACCATTTTATGAATATGGGGGGCTTCCGCTTCAGATAACGGCCTTACATTCATTGAATGTTTAACTAATGTTGGGCCAAACCAGTATTGTGCAAATACAATTACTAAACTCACACCCATATATAATCTCCAACTGCTAATTCCCATATATCTTGCTACAAGCAAAACTAAAAAATAAACAATTGAGAACATTAATACAGAAGTCAGTATCATTCTTAATTTAAGCTTCCATGTGCCTTTCATTTTAATACCTCAACTTTTTTTATGTAATGATATTATATATTTTAACTTAAAAAGTTAATGGAACATTTCACATCTCAAAAAATATTACTTTTCAAACACTACCACAAATTAATTATTAACTAACAGACATATATTTTAACATTACAAAATCATGGTGATTTAATGAGTGGACCTTGGGTAGAAAAATATAGACCACAAAGCCTAGATGACATTGTAGGCCAAGAACATATTATAAATAGACTTAAAAAGTATGTTGGCGAAGAAAGTATGCCAAATTTAATGTTTACAGGACCAGCTGGTGTTGGAAAAACAACAACTGCACTGGCATTAGTTAAATCAATTCTCGGAGAATACTGGAGACAAAATTTCTTGGAATTGAATGCTTCAGATGCAAGAGGAATTGACACAGTTAGAAACGATATAAAAAATTTCTGTAGATTGAAACCTGTCGGAGCTCCATTCAGAATAATATTTCTGGATGAAGTGGACAACATGACAAAAGATGCTCAGCATGCTTTAAGACGTGAAATGGAAATGTATACAAAGACTGCGTCATTTATCTTATCATGTAATTATTCATCCAAGATTATTGATCCGATTCAATCAAGATGTGCAATATTCAGATTTGCACCAATCAAAGGAGAACAAATCGTCAATAGGTTAAAATACATATGTGATGAGGAAAACTTTGATTATACTGACGAAGGACTCGAAACAATCGTATACCATGCAGAAGGAGATATGCGTAAAGCAGTCAACATCCTACAGGCAACCGCATCAGAAGGAGAACACATTACAGAAGAAAGTGTATATGATGTTGTATCAAAATCAAAACCTCAAGACATTTCAGATATGATTACAAAAGCATTGACCGGAGACTTTATGGGTTCAAGAAAACTCCTGCATGAAACAATGGTCTTGCAGGGCACAAGCGGAGAAGACATGGTTTCCCAAATATACCAGGAAGTATCCAGAAGAGTTCTTGACGGCAAAATGGATCCTGAGTTTTATATTGACATTATCGAAGCAATAGCTAATTGTGACTTTAGAATAAGAGAAGGATCAAACCCTAGAATACAACTTGAAGCTCTTTTAACAAAATTCTTATAGTAAGGTATTCGAATGTTATGGACAGATAAATACCGACCAAAAACCCTAAAAGAGATATTAGGTAATAACAAAGAAAAAAAGATAATTGAATCTTGGGTTGAAAACTGGAAAAACGGCAATCCGCAGCAGCCCATACTTTTAGTTGGACCGCCAGGAATTGGAAAAACCACATTTGCGCAGGCAATAGCTAAAGAGTTTTCCGAATACATTGAGTTAAATGCCAGTGATAAACGTTCACAAGATGTTATTAAAAGCACCATTGGCGAATCCTCATCTTCAAGGTCACTTTTCGGTGACGAATACAAACTAATCATTATGGATGAAGTGGATGGTATTCACGGAACCAATGACCGCGGAGGAGTCCGGGCCATTGGAGAAATAATTAAAACATCCAAACATCCTTTAATATTAATAGCTAATGATTTTTACTCCAAAAGATTGCAATCAATTAAGCCAAAATGCCAAGTCATTAAAATGGCTAAAATCAGAGGCCCCACAATCAATAAGATGCTTAAAAATATTGCCAAAGAAGAAGGTATCGAATATGATAAGGAAGCTTTGAAATTATTATCCAAAAAAGCCAATGGAGATATTCGTTCTGCAATCAATACATTCCAAGCAATTGCCGATACATCACACGAATTAACAATGGAAGATGTTGAAACTGTCACAACAAAAGATGACAGATCAACAATTATTGATGGAGTAATGGCAACATTAAAAAGTAAAAATCCAAAGCACGTTAAGGATGCATTAAGAGTTGACGAAGATCCGACACTTGTAATGGCATACATTGCTGAAAATGTTCCTCGTGAGTATACCAATAAGAATGAACTTAAAAAGGCATATGAAAACCTATCCAAAGCAGACTTATACTTCGGAAGAGCCCAAAGAACAAGAAATTACGGCTATTGGAAATATGCAACCGATTTCATGGGCATTGGTGTCAGTTCATCCAAAAAAGAAACTTATAAAAAGTTCACTCCAATCAAATCCCCAACAGTTTTTACATTGATGGGGCGCAACCGCGGAAAAAGAAACTTGCGTGACGGCATAGCGGACAAGATGTCTCAAAAAATGCATATTTCAAATACGGTTGCCATTTCAATGTTTCCATATTTAGAAATAATGTTTCAAAATGATGAACTCGCTTGGGAAATTTCAGACTTTTTGGATTTAGACAAAGATGAAATCAAACGCTTTAGAAAGAAAGTCATTCCTAAGTCAGTCATTAAAAAAATGGAAAAACAAAAAGAGGAAATGCGTATTGAAGAACGTGACAGGCGTGCTGAAGAACTTCAAAATCAGATGTTTGCAGGAATTCCTCAAGAAGAAATCATTGAAGAGGAGCCTGTAAGAGATGAAGTTGAATTAATATCCGAAGAACCAGAAATTGGTGAAGAACCGCCTGCAGAAGAAATAGAAGAAGAACCTGAAGAACTGATGGCTGAGGAAATGGTTGAAGAAGAAGTGGAAGAAAAGCCTAAAGAGAAGAAAAATAAACAAGCATCATTATTTGACTTCTAATTTCTTTTCAATATAATCTGATGCCTTAAGCACGTTTTCTCTGTATTGTGGTGCCACATCCTCTAAAAATTCCATAAATGATGATGCAATTTCATCATTATTCACATTTTTTATTTTTGATTTGCCGTCCATTTCCAGAAATGAATTAATCCAGTTTAAAGGAACATTTATTAAAGGATATATTTCGTTATCTTTTTTATTGAAATCAATGCCAACACCGGCGAAAATTGTGGAAAATATCTGATTTACCTTATCATCCAATATTACAGGATTAACAATCAAATCATAGTCCCCGTCATGAACCAATTTTACACCATATTTACGGGTATATGGCTCCAATATCACATCAACCATGAAATTATCCTCAGGAATCAATATTGTAGAGTTAGGTTTAATGTCAGATAAGGTTTTTGCTGATTTAGAACATATCTTTTGAAAAAGAGAATTTCTAACAACTTCTATTTTAGGATATTGTTTGTTAAATGTTTCCTGGCGCTTTCTTGAAAATTTAGAAAATCTCAGGTTATTAATATATATTTTTGAAGGAGTATAAGATATGAAACGACTGTCCACTCCAATTATTTTTAAATATTTCAATACATCTTTTTTTGAATTGGAAAATGATTCCTCATCACTTGTTAAAGCAGAAACATCAAAGATAAAATCCATTTTTATAACCCCAAATATTTTGTTAATGCATCATGCATGACATCAACAGGAGCTTTTTTGCCCGTCCAGATTTCAAAGCTTTCCGCCCCCTGATACAAAAGCATTTTAATACCATAAACCGGTTTTGCACCTGCTTCAATAGTTTGTCTCAATAATCCGGTTTCATTAGGATTGTATACCGCATCAAATACTATTAAATCCTCATGCATATCACAGGCCTGGGCTATTGGAGTATCATCAACGTTTGGATGCATCCCCACAGGTGTCGTATTAATCAAGATATCTACATCACTTAAATCCATATTACTGATTGAGTCAGAAGAAACATTATCAATCAGTCCGGAATTTGAAACATCACAGGCTAATTTTTGAGCCTTTTCGACATTTCTATTCAATATTTTTAAATTATCCGCACCATACTTGGCAATGTAAAATGATATTGCTCTTGAAGCACCTCCTGCTCCGGCAATTAAAACATTCTTATTTTTAATAGATGCTACTTCTTCAATTGCTCTTACAGCACCAATTCCATCAGTATTATAACCTTTCAAGTTTTTAAAGTCTATAGTATTTACTGCACCGATTAATTGAGCGACCTCATCTATTTCATTCAAATAATTCATTACTTCAATTTTATGAGGAATCGTAACATTCAATCCCTTTATATTTAATGCTTCAGCACCATTTATTGCACTTTCCAAATCATTCGGTTTGACATTAAATGCAACATAAGCATAATCCATATTAAGCTTTTCGAATGCGGCATTATGCATGGGCGGTGAAAAACTGTGTTCAACAGGATGGCCTATTAGACCTACAATATTTGTACTTCCTTTTATTTCCATATATTTAAATTAGCTACAAAATTATTTAAACTTTAATTATCAAAATTTAATATATTATAAAAGGTGAATAAACATGGAATTTACAAGACCAAGAGGTACAAGAGATTTTTTATTTGAAGAAATGAAAGAGAGAAAAGAAGCTGAAAGTACCTTAAGACATATTTTTGAGAATTATGGTTATAGAGAAATTAAAACTCCTTTATTTGAAGAATTGAAACTTTTTACAACCAAATCAGGAGAAGAAATTGTAGATCAGTTATATAATTTTAAAGATAAATCTAATAGAGAATTAACATTAAGGCCTGAAATAACTGCTCCAGTTGCAAGATTATACCTTAATGAACTTGAAAAAACTGCTACTAAACCTATCAAGCTTTATTACTACGGCAGCTGCTTTAGATATGAAAGACCTCAAAAAGGAAGATTCAGACAGTTCTGGCAATTCGGATGTGAATTGATTGGTGCCAAATCCCCTCAGGGAGAAGCTGAAGTTATTGCAATGTGCAGCGACTCAATTGAAGCACTTGGAATTACAGGTGCTGACGTTAATATAAACCATTTAGGTATTATCCGTGGACTGTTCAAGCATTTTGAAGTTGATACAAAAACCCAAAGGGAATTGATGGTTGTTATTGACAAAGGAGACAAAGACTTATTGATTGAATCATTGAGTGGAGAAAACCCAATTATTTCAAATGATGAACTGAATCAGATTTTATTAAAATTGATAGATTTGGTTGGAGACAAGTCAATTCTTAATGATGTTGAAGAGTTAATTAAAGATTATGAGGAACCTCAAGAAGCATTTAATCAGTTAAAAGAGTTGGTTGAACTTCTCGACTGCTTTAACATGACCAACTATACTCTGAACCTAGGAGTTGCAAGAGGGCTTGACTACTACACAGGAATAGTGTTTGAGATTTATGTTGAAGGACTTGGGGCTCAAAAACAGGTTTGCGGTGGCGGAACATACAGTCTAATTAAGGTATTTGGCGGTCAGGAAGTTGAATCAACAGGTTTTGCATTAGGTTTTGATAGATTAATGAATGCAATTGAAGAGTTGACAGACAAAAAAGAAGCAAAATCACATTTGGATGTATATGTTGCACCAATATCCAGCGATGTAAGACTTAAAGCTTATGAAATAACACAAAACTTAAGAAGGTCAGGCATTAAATGTGACGTTGACCTGAACAACAAGAAATTCAAGAAGTTAATGAACTATGCGGACAAAATTAAAGTTCCAAAAATAATCATAATTGGTAAAAACGATTTGGAAGAAGGCAAAGTAACAATTAAGGACATGGAAAGCGGTGCGCAGGATTTAGTTGAAATTGAAAATATTGTAAGTTACTTGAAAGAGGAATAATATGGAAATTAATTTTAGACATGAAATTAATGGTATGAAAGTAATCACAGCAGTAGCTCAGGATGCTGTGAGCGGTGAAATTTTAATGATTGCCAATATGAATAAAGAAGCATTGCAGAAAACTATTGAAACAGGAAAAGCTCATTATTGGAGTACTTCCAGAAACAAACAATGGTTGAAAGGAGAAAGTTCAGGCCATATTCAGGAAGTCGAAGAAATACTTGTTGATTGTGATATGGATGCCATAGTACTTAAAATTAAACAGAATGGTGCGGCTTGCCATGAAGGATATTACTCTTGCTTTTTTAGAAACCTGGATTTTAAAAATTCACCGGATATTGATGATTTAAAGGATGAAGATTTAAAAACAAATCAAAAAAGACTTGTTAACCCAGATGATGTGTATTAAAATGAAAACAATAATCCCTGATACAAGTGCAGTAATTATTGGAGCAATATCTAAAATATTAGAAAAAGAAGATTTGGATTATCCTGAAATTATCGTTCCTGAAGCTGTCGTTTGTGAGCTTGAACATCAGGCAAATGCCAACAGAAGCGAAGGTATTGCTGGTTTAAATGAATTGCAGCATTTGCAGAAATTACAATATGAAGGAGAGCTTGCAATTTCATTTAAAGGAAAAAGACCAACTAATTATGACATAAGATATGCAAAAAGCGGAGAGATTGATGCGATAATTAGGGATTTGGCAAGATCAGAATTTGGAACACTTTTAACCAACGACAAGGTTCAAGCAGAAACTGCCAAGGCACAAGGAATTCCAGTTTACTATTATGAACAGAAATATGTTGAAAAGGAATTGTCAATAGCGAAATTCTTTGATGACGATACAATGTCAGTTCACCTAAAAGAAAATGTTGCTCCTATGGCTAAAAAGGGAACACCGGGACTTATTGATTTTGTTAAACTCTCTGATGAAAAATATAATTATAAAATGCTTGAAGAGCTGATTGATGAAATCATTGCTAAAGCCAAAAGCGATTCAAAAACTTATTTGGAATCCGTTAAAGAAGGTTCATTTGTTGTTCAGTCAAGAGAATATAGAATATCAATAGCAAAACCTCCATTTTCCGAAGCAATTGAAATTACCGCAGTAAGACCTGTTGCAGATATTGATTTGGATGAATACCACCTAAGTTCCAAATTAATGGATCGGATAAACAATAATGCAGAAGGCATATTGATTTCAGGTTCACCTGGTGCGGGTAAATCCACTTTCGTCCAAGCCATAGCAAAATATTACTCGGGAAAACTGAATAAGATTGTTAAAACCATGGAATCACCTAGAGACCTGCAGCTTCCGGACGAAATAACACAATATGCACCTCTGGAGGGCAGCATGGAAAATACCGCTGATGTTTTGCTTTTAGTCAGACCGGATTATACCATTTATGATGAGCTTAGAAAAAATCATGACTTCAACATTTTTGCGGATATGCGTTTGGCAGGTGTTGGAATGATCGGTGTTGTGCATGCAACAAGACCTATCGATGCAATACAAAGAATCGCTTCAAGAGTGGAACTTGGTGTTATTCCATCAATCGTTGATACAAGCATTTATATTGAAAATGGTGAAGTTAAAAGTGTATATGAAACCAAAATGACTGTTAAGGTTCCAAGCGGAATGAAAGAGGCTGACCTTGCAAGACCAGTTATTGAAGTTCGTGATTTTGAAACCGGCGAGCTTAAAAATGAAATTTACACATACGGTGAACAAACCATAGTCATGGATTTAGATTTGGTTAATAATCCGACACAAGACGACAATAGAAAATCATCAGTAGACATTATTGCTGAAAAAGAAATTTTAAGACAGATTAAACGGTTTTTACCTAAAAAATCAAAAGTTGATGTGGAAGTTATTTCACCAGACAGGGCCAATATTTACATTCCCGACGATTTAGTCCCAAAAATAATTGGTAAAAACGGTAAAAGAATTGCAGAAATTGAAGAAAAAATCGGAATATCACTTGGAGTTGAAGTTATAGAAGAAACCTATAACAAAAATCCCTTTGAAATTGACATTATCCATACAAAAAAACAGCTGATTTTAGATTTGGGACGTGAAAACGGAAGGTCAAATTTTGACATATTAATTGGCGGAGAATATTTGCTTACCGCAACGACATCAAAAAAAGGTGAGATAAAAATTAAAAACGGCATCGAATTATCTGATTTAATAATTGAAGCCATTGAATTGGGATTAGAAATTACAGCAGTTAAAAAGTGATTAAAATGAAAATTGGTGCATCAACATTAGCAACATTCAATAATAGTTTAGACAGCAGCTTGGAATTTATAGAAGGTTTAGGGATTAAATACGCTGAATTATTACATCAGTATCCTACGGAAAACTTTGATTTAGATTTATTGAACAGTTTTAATTTGGAATACACTATTCATGCCCCGTTTATGGACGTGAATATTGCGGCTTTAGGCTCTAAAAGCAGGGCTGCTTCAATGGAACAGATTAGGGATTCAATCGATTTAGCAAATAAGATTGATGCAAAAGTCGTTGTAGTTCATCCCGGATTGATTCCGTTTCTTGCAAAGGAAATGCCTGAAGAGATTTACAAAGTCGCCGACAATTCCATTAGAGAAATCGCTGAATACAGCAGAAATTTAGGCGTCAATGCCACCATTGAAAATATGCCTGCATTTGAAAGCATGATATACCAGGACATGAGCCGTCTGAATGAAACGCTTGTTGAGCTTGACATGGGAATGACTTTTGACATTGGACATGCCCATCACTCAGGAATATCTCCAGATGAAATGTATTTTGATTCAATTAAACACATACATGCGCATGATAATATGGGTGATGATGACTCACACCTACCACTTGGTGAAGGCAATATTCAATTAAAAGACATCTTCAATACTTTTGAAAGTAAAAATTATGATGGCATCTACATGATTGAAGTAAATGATAAAGATTCCATTAAAAAAAGTTTAGAATATCTGAAAAAAAATTTCTAATTTTAAAAAAAATAAAAAGTTTAAGAGGTTAATTTAACCTCTTAAGGAATAATTGATATTTTATTTGAAATACTGGATCCATTATAACTGGAAGTAATGATATAAGTATCCATTGCTGCTCCTAATTTAATATTAAGAATAGCACGACCATCACTATCAGTTAATCTATTATAGAACACACCGTTAATATTGAAAGTTACATTTTGACCTTCAAATGGTTTACCCTGACCATCAACCAAATAAGCTATGAACTGATCGGAAACACCATATTTTTTAACGAGGTCATTTGCCCTTAAAACAGGCAATACTTCAATATTGTTTGATACTTTACATCCGTTATACTCTGCAGTAATGGTATAGTTACCCGGTTGTAAGTTAATATTTAATTTAGCTTGACCGGATGCATTAGTTTGGCGAGTGTACATTACACCATTAATATTGAATGTAACATTTTCACCAGCACCAACAGGATTACCGTCAGAACCTAAAACAGTGACAACATATTGAGAATCATTTTTGTAGTATTTTACTAAATCCGCGTTGTCTGTAATTGAAGATAAAACAGTAATGTTATTGGTATGCATTTCACCATTTTCAGGATTGACCGCAGTAATTATATATTCACCTTGAGGTAAGTTGATGTTTAATTTAGCAGTACCGTTTTCA
>Ga0256405_10011946_pt1 | contig 10910 bp, 10 predicted proteins | sample RumenRJG_02DNA_FD_189096 | JGI IMG/M metagenome (GOLD analysis project Ga0256405, IMG submission 189096) | Bovine rumen microbial communities from Lethbridge, Alberta, Canada - RJG_02 | ecosystem: Host-associated > Mammals > Digestive system > Stomach > Rumen | place: Canada: Alberta... | reverse complement strand
GCCGGTTCCGACTGGCAGGCCATCTTTCGCGACGCGCGACGCTGGTTTGAGGCGAACTACGAGACGCTGCCGAAAGATGGCATAGCGACGAAAGTTTTCCTCTTCGGCTTCTCACGCGGGGCGCTTATTGCTCGGCACTTCGCTGCGTGGCTCGACAAGCTTGGCGTCGAGGTTGACTATCTTGGATTGTGGGACACGGTTGACGCTACCATCGGGCTGGATGTCGCGGCAGATTGTCCGCGCAATGTCAAGAAGGCGCGGCATGCCGTGTCGCGCGACGAAACGCGGAAGTTCTTTCAGTATGTCCCGCTCAAAGGCGGCAAAGGGCAGGTTGTTGAAATGCTCTTCCCCGGCAGCCATAGCGATGTCGGCGGACTATACGGCGACAATCATCTTGTCGCCGACCTTGCACTTGCATGGATCGCGGCTGGGGCGAAGCGAGAGGGTTTGCGTTTCAGACGCACCGCTCGTCTCTCGCAAAAGCTCGACACCACAGCCGTAGTTCTCCACGACCCCCACGGCGAATCCTCCAATCTCTGGGGAGCGTTTGATCGCGTTCGCCGCAATCTCCCCCGAATCAGACTTCACTTCGCTTGCAAAGGACTTTGACGCGCGGCATATCTGCCGCGCATGGTTGAGTCGTGGTTGGAGCGTGGTTGTTGGATGGTCGGGGAAATGGTTGTGGAGCATTTTTGTTGTGGTTGAGAAGCAGTTGGACGGACGAGGGGGCAAGCGGACGAGGGGGAAATGGTTGTGGAGCGGTTGGGTTGTAGTTGGAGTTGCGCAAGTGCGCGCGAAGCAGGCCATTCGGGACGCGGCAATTATGGTATAATATCCGCAAATGGCAGTTTGCAGGAAAGTCAAGGGCGGCGTATGTTCCGCCAAGGGGTTTCGCGCGGCGGGCGTCGCGGCGGAGATCAAGTACAAGGGGCGCAATGACGTCGCGCTGATCGTCGCCGACGCGCCGTGCTCGGCGGCCGCCGTCTTCACGACGAACAAGGTCGCCGCCGCGCCAGTCGTCTACGACCGCTCGGTCGTGAAGGGCGGCAAGGTACAGGCGATCCTCGCCAATTCCGGCTGCGCGAACGCGTGCACCGGCGAGCAGGGACTTGAGGACGCGCGTCTCTCGGCGCTCGTCACCGCTGGCGAACTCGGGCTTGACCCGCACCACGTGCTCGTCGCGTCCACCGGCGTGATTGGCCGTCGTCTCCCCGTCGACAGGCTTCTTGCTGGCATGAAAGCGGCCACCAAGGCGCTTGGGCGCACAGGAGCCCACGGTCTCGCGGCGGCGAAGGCGGTCATGACGACCGACACGCGCCCGAAAGAGGCGTGCGCGACTGTAACTATCGGCGGCAAGAAGGTGACCGTCGGCGGCATGTCGAAGGGCTCTGGGATGATCGAGCCCAATATGGCGACGATGCTCGGCTTCCTTACGACCGACGCGGCAGTTTCGCCGCGGATGCTGAAGCGCGCTCTCCAGCTCGCCGTTGGCCGCAGCTTCAACCGCCTCGTCGTCGACGGCGACGAATCAACGAACGACTCTCTTTTCATCCTCGCGTCGGGCAAGGCGGGGAACCGCGAGATCGACGCGCCCGGCAAGGAGTTCGACGCTTTCCGCGCCGCGCTCGAGACGGTGTGCATTTCGCTTGCCCGCCAGATGGCGACGGACGGCGAGGGCGCGACGAAGTTCGTGACTGTCACCGTGAAGGGCGCGAAGAGCGAGCGCGACGCCGAGCGCGCCGCACGTGCCGTCGCGAAGTCGCCGCTTGCAAAGACGAGCTGGTTCGGCAAGGATCCCAACTGGGGTCGCGTTCTCGCTGCCGTCGGCTACTCTGGCGCGGAAGTCGTAGACATGAAGTCGGAAGTCTTTTACGATGGCGTATGGGCGTTCCGCTTCGGGAAGGTCGCGGACGAGAAGCAGCTTGCACGGCTCGCGAAGGTCATGCAGAAGGACGCTTTCTCCGTAGTCGTCGACCTGCACCTCGGTTCGTCCGAGAGCACGATCTACACTTGCGACCTCTCGCTCGACTACGTGCACATCAACGCGGACTATACGACTTAAACAAGTTGAAAAGTTGAAAAGTTGAAAGTTGAAAGTTTAAAGTTTAAAGTTGAAAGTTCAAAGTATTCTGAAAGGAAAAGACATGACAAATAAAGCCTTGGTTCTTACATGCGCGGTCGCGGCGGCGATCGCCGGAAACTGCGCGACTGTCGTCGACGTGACTGGTGTCGGAGCTCATCAGAAGAAATCGGTGTCGATCAATGTTACCGGCGCTGGAGCCGATGCCTACACGAAAACGCTCAAGCGCAACCTCGAGCTCACCGGTTGCTTCCAGGTCGAGAACGGCGGCGCAATCAAGGTTGCTGGTTCCATCGGCGGCGCCATCACGGCGTCAGGTGCCGGCAAGTCTCTGAGCGCGCCTACTCCCGCTGGCGACGACAAGTCGATAAGGATGGCCGCGCGCAGGATGAGCGACGCCATGTGCTCTGCGATGTCTGAAAACGGGCAGAAGGGCTTTGCGTGCGACCGCGTCGTGTTTGTTTCGCGCAAGAGCCCGCAGTCGTCCGAGCTTTGCATGTGCTATCCCGACGGTCAGGACGTCCGCCAGCTGACGAGCGATGGCAAGGTGGCCGTAGGACCTCGCTGGAAGGACGCCAACTCCGTCTACTACATCGGTTATCTGAATGGCGGACAGCAGATCTTCGAGCACAACGTCGAAACGGGAGAGCGCAAGCTCGTGTTCAACCTTAAGGGAATCTCCTCCCCCGCCGCAGTATCTCCCGACGGCACCAAGGTTGCGATTGCCGCGTCTTTCCAGGGCAACCCCGAGCTATATGTCCTCTCGGGCGGGCGCTACACGCGTCTCACGAACACTCCGACTGCGAGCGAGGGCCAGCCGACGTGGAGCCCCGACGGAACGGAAATCGCGTATGTCTCCGACGAGACGCGCCACCCGCAGATCTACATCGTAAATGTTGCGACGAAGGCAAAGCGCCGCCTTACCTCGAAGGGTTCGCAGAACGTCGACCCCGACTGGAGCGCGAATGGTCGCCTTGCGTACATAACGAAGCGCGGCGGGCTTGCCCAGGTCGCCGTGATGGACCCCAAGGCCGGCGAGAGTTCTGCGAAGCTCGTGACGTCGCCCGGCAGTTGGGAGCACCCCGTTTGGTCGCGTGACGGCCGCCACCTCGTCGCGGGACGCGACAAGGCGCTTTTCATCGTCGACTCCGTTGAGACGTCGGAGGGCGGCGACAATCCGCGGCAACTGTTCCACGCCGCCGGCAACTGGATCACTCCGAGCTGGATTAGGTAGGAGTTAGGGGTCAGGAGTTAGGAGTCAGGGGTCAGTACTCAGTAGTCAGTACTCAGGAGTCAGGGGTCAGGGGTCAGTATAGTTGGAGTTCAGAGTTGGAGTTGGAGAGCGGTGGAGAGATTTTAGTTGGAGTCAGTAGTTAGGAGTTAGTAATGAAGATCGATGTTGGATATGTGGCGGAGCTGGCGCGGCTTGAGCTCACCGACGAGGAAAAGTCGGTGTTCCAGCCGCAGCTCGAGAACATCGTCAAGTACGTCGAGAAGATTTCGGAGGTCGACGTCGAGGGCGTGGAGCCGATGATGCATGGCCGTACGCTCGTCAACGCGTTCCGCGAAGACGAGGTGCGTCCGTCGCTTGCGGCCGAAACGGCGCTTGCAAACGCGCCGGCGCGCGTGGGCGACGAATTTCTCCTACCCAAGATCGTCGAAGGAGCGGAGAGCTGACATGGAACTCTACGAACTTGGAATCAAGGCGGCGCGCGAGGGACTTGCGAAGGGCGAGTTCTCGTCGGTAGATCTGACGCAGGCGATCATCGACCGCTACCATACGAAGAACGCCGAAATCGGCGCGTATCTCACCTTCGACGAGGAGCAGGCGCTTGAGCTCGCCCGCGCGAACCCGAAGGCGGTGCCGATCGCGGTCAAGGACCTGATCAATGTCACTGGCCAGCCGTGCACCTGTGCGTCTAAGATCTTGAAGGGCTATGTCTCGCCGTATGACGCAACGGTTATCAAGAACATGAAGTCGCACGACTTCATTCCCGCAGGGCGCGTCAACATGGACGAGTTCGCGATGGGCTCGTCCACTGAGAACTCGGGTCTTGGCGTGACGCGCAACCCCTACGACCTTGGGCGCGTTCCAGGCGGCAGTTCCGGCGGTAGCGCGGCTGCGGTCGGCGGGAATCTCTGCATCGCGGCTCTCGGCACCGACACGGGCGGGTCGATCCGCCAGCCGGCGAGTTTCTGCAACTGCGTCGGCGTGAAGCCGAGCTATGGGCGCGTGAGCCGCTACGGCGTAACGGCGTTCGCGAGCTCGCTCGACCAGGTGGGCCCCATGACGAAGTCGGTCGAGGACGCGGCGATACTTCTCGGCGCGCTCGCAGGCCACGACGAGATGGACGGCACGACCCCCAAGGACCCCGTCCCGGATTACGCAGCTGCGCTTGAGGGCGCGTCGATGAAGGGCGTCCGGCTCGGCGTCGCGAAGGAGTATTTCGACGTCAAGGGCCTTGATCCCGAGGTGAAGCGCATCACCGAGGAGGCGCTTTCGAAGTGCGAGAAGGCGGGCGCGGAGCTCGTCGAGGTGTCGTTGCCGCATACCGAGTATGCGATGGCGGTCTACTACATCATCGCGCCAGCCGAGGCGAGCGCGAACCTCGCGAGGTTCGACGGCGTTCGCTACGGGCATCGCTCCGCCGAGGCGAAGGACGTCTTCTCTCTCTACACGAAGAGCCGCGCCGAGGGTTTCGGCCCCGAGGTGAAGCGCCGTATAATCATGGGGACGTATGTTCTTTCGAGCGGTTACTACGACGCCTACTACGGGCGCGCCCAGAAGGTTCGTACGCTCATAACGCGCGACTTTGCCGAGGCCTTCGCCAAGTGCGACGCGCTTCTTTCGCCCTGCGCCCCGACGCCCGCGTTCAAGTTCAAGGAGCTTCAGGATCCGCTTACAATGTACCTGAATGACCTCTTCACGATTCCCTCCGCACTTGCCGGTGTCTGCGCGTCATCGGTTCCCGCCGGCTTTTCGCGCGACACGAAGATGCCTGTCGGCGTCCAGTTCATCTGCGGTGCCTTTGAGGAGGCGAAGCTCCTGAAGATATCAAAAGCATTTGAAGAAATCCGCGGGAATGTGGTATAATCTCGGCCATGAAAGCTACGATTGAGACTTCGAAGGGCACGATAACCCTCGAGCTGGACGGCGAAAAGGCCCCGGCGACGGTCGCCAACTTCGCGGAGTACGCGAAAAGCGGCTTCTACGAAGGTACGATCTTCCACCGCGTTATCGACGGATTCATGATCCAGGGTGGCGGTTTCACGCGCGACATGAACCAGAAGGCGACGCGCGAGCCGATCAGGATTGAGTCGATGAACGGGCTCTCGAACGTGCGCGGGACGATTGCGATGGCCCGCACGATGAACCCGAACTCTGCGACGAGCCAGTTCTTCATCAACCTTGTGGACAACGGCTTCCTCGACTTCACGGCCCCCACGGTGCAGGGGTATGGATACGCCGTCTTCGGCCATGTTACAGACGGTCTAGACGTTGTCGACGCAATTGCAAAATCCCGCACGAGATCGGTTGGCCCCTACGAGAACGTGCCCGAGGAAGCAGTCATTATACGCAAGGTTGCCGTAGATTGACGGTTGCCAAGACGACAGGAAAAGTTTATAATAACCACAATACCGCAAACAGGAGTGACTTATGAAGAAACTTATAGCAGTTGCCGCAATTGCCGCTTTCGTGCTTCCGCTTTGCGCCGCGCCCGCGGCATCTGAAATGGTGACGGTCGACGACGTTGCCGACGACCTCTCCGTGGAAGAAGACAACGGGCTTGAGGTCAAGGTCGATGCCCCGCGCAAGAATGTTGCGCTTTGGCCTGCCTTCCTCGCGGTCTGGGAATTCCCCGAGACGCCCGATCTCATCGGCCTTCGCCTGACAATTCCGTACTCCACCAAGCAGGAGAACGTGACCGGTGTCGACTTCGGCTTCTGGGGCCGCTCCGAGTATTTCGAGGGCGTCCAGCTCAACGTGCTGAGGAGCGACGTCAGGGATTCCTGCGCCGGCATCCAGGCCGGTTGCTACAACTCCGTTGCGCGCGGCGACCTCTTTGGTATCCAGGCCGGTCTCTGGAACGAGTCCATGAGCCAACGCGGCATACAGTTTGGCGCGGTCAATGTTGCCGGCGACATGGAAGGCGTGCAGATCGGCCTCATCAACCGCAGCGAGACGATGTACGGCTTCCAGCTTGGTGCAATCAACATAATCCGCGACGCGGAATTCCAGTTTATGCCGATCCTCAATGTCGGCTTCTGAGGAAAAATGAACATACATCCATTCGCGGCCGTCAGGCCGAACAAAGGGGACGCGGCGCTTGTCGCGTCCGTTCCTTATGATGTGGTGGACACGGCCGAGGCGAAAGCCCTCGCGGCCGGCAACCCCAAGAGCTTCCTGCATGTCTCGCGTCCGGAGATAGACCTCCCGGACGGGACCGACTGCTCGTCGCCCGAGGCGTATGCCCAGGCGCGCAAGGCCCTTGACGCACTCGTCGCCAACGGCACTCTCGTGCGCGACGCCGAGCCGAAGTTCTACGCCTACCGCCAGACGATGGGCTCGCATTCGCAGACGGGCATCGTCGCCACGTTCGACACCCAGGACTACCTCGCCGGCGTCCTGAAGCAGCACGAGAAGACGAGGAAGGACAAGGAAGACGACCGCACGCGCCACATCGAGACGCTTTCAGCGCACACGGGCCCCGCATTCCTCACCTATCGCGACGACAAGGCGATCGACCTCATAGTCGCCGACGCGTGCCGCCGCGAGCCACTGTACGACTTTGTTGCACCTGATGGCATCGGCCATACGGTCTGGGAGATCGCGTCCGCCTCGTCGTGCGCGGCCGACGAGCTACAGGAGCTCTTCGCGCGCATCCCCGTCGCCTACATCGCCGACGGTCACCATCGCAGCGCGGCGGCGTCGCGCTACGCGAAGGAGCACAATTTCGAGGGCGAGAGCCGTTGGTTCCTCGCCGTCGCCTTCCCCGCGAGCCAACTCAAGATCCTCGCCTACAACCGCCTTGTCGCCGACCTGAACGGGTCTTCGCCTTACGAATTCATGTCGCGCATCAGCGAGAACTTCACTATTGGACAGAAGGGCGCGCGCAACTGCCGCATGTACTTCAATGGCAGCTGGACCGACCTTTCGTGGGACATTCCGCAGAATGCGGACGTCGTCTCTTCGCTTGACGTCAGCTACCTGCAGGACAAGCTCCTCGCGCCGGTTCTCGGCATCGGGGATCCGCGCACCGACAAGAGGATTTCCTTCATGGGCGGGATCCGCGGCGACACGGCGCTTGCCGCAAAGGTAGATTCTGGCGAAGCCGCCGTTGCGTTCGCGATGGAGCCGGTCACGGTCGAGGAGATGATGGCCATAGCAGACGCGGGGGCGATAATGCCGCCCAAGTCAACGTGGTTCGAGCCGAAACTCCGTTCTGGGCTCTTCGTGCACACTGTCTGACGATGGATGTCATCGGCTATTTCCGGCGACTTCGCGAGAAGATGGTTCGAGACCCTCTTCCGCCCGAGGACATAGCCGCCGGATGGGCCCTTGGCGTGTTCGTCGGGTGCGCGATTCCGTTCGGGCTGCAGCTGATAATTTCGATTCCGCTCGCCATGATGATGCGTGTCAGCAAGATCGGCGCGACGCTCGGAACGTTCATCACGAACCCTGTTACGATATTCTTCATCTACCCCGCGCAGACGTTTGTCGTCAACAAGCTCCTGTTTGGCGGCTCGCTCACTTATTCGCGCCTCGCGAACACCGAGTGGACGTGGGCGGCCGTCAGGCGGCTTGGCGCCGAGGCGATGGCATCGTTCTTCCTTGGCGGCTTTCTCCTCGCGATCGTGATGACGCCAATCGCGTACTTCACCGTCAAGCGCCTCGTGGTGCGCGGCCGCGCGTTTCGTCTTATGCTCGCCAAGCGCAAGGCCGCGAAGGCCGCCGCGCGTTCAGGAGCTTCCGCGCAGTGATCTCCCCCGAGACGATAGAGCGCATCAAGGCGCTAATGGAGGAGGCCTCGGTATTCGAGGAAGATCTCGACGAAAGCTTCATCCTCGGCGGCGGGCCGGGCGGCCAGAAGACGAACAAGACGTCTAACGTGGTGCGGCTCTCGCATGAGCCTAGCGCACTCATGGTGCGCTGCGGCGAGACGAGGAGCCGCGAGACAAACCGCTGGCTCGCGCGGCGCATGCTAGCAGAGCTCATACTCGAGCGCGAGAAGGGCCGCAAGTCGGCCGCGCGGCAGGCCGCAGAGAAGATTCGCCGCCAGAAACGCCGCCGCAGCCGCCGCCAAAAGCAGAAGATGCTCGACGACAAGCACGCCCATTCGGAAGTGAAGCGTCTTCGCAGAACAATTCCGTCCGACGATTGAAATTATGGTATAATTCACGGCCATGGCGGCGACATGCCGCCGGAGGAACGAAAAAATGATCGACATCAAGAAGCTGAGGGATGAATTCGACGCGACTGCGGCCGAGCTTGGCCGCCGCGGAGTCGAGATCGAGAAACTGCAAAAGGCGAAGGACCTCGACGCGAAGCGCCGCGCACTCATCGCCGAGACCGAGACGCTGAAGGCGAAGCGCAACGCCGCCTCGAAGGAAATCGGCAAGATCGCGAAGGAGGGCGGCGATATCGCCGCGGCGAAGGACGAGATGCGCAAGGTAGGCGACCGCATAGCCGAGATCGACCGCGAGCTCGCGCAAGTCGACGTCGATCTCCGCGAGACGCTTCTGATGATCCCGAACATCCCCGCTGCCGAGATTCCGACAGGACCCGACAGCTCGACTAACAAGGTCGTCAGGATGGTCGGCGAGTGGAAGGATCCCGACTTCAAGATCCCGACGCACATCGAGATCGGCGAAAAGCTCGGCATTTTCGATTTCCCGCGCGGCGTCAAGCTCACGGGCACTGGCTTCCCCGTGATCCTCGGCCAGGGCGCGAAGCTTCAGCGCGCGCTCATCCAGTATATGCTCGACCTCCACTGCCAGAAGCAGGGATATACCGAGATGCTGCCGCCTTTCGTCGTGAACAGCGACTCGATGACCGGCACTGGACAGCTTCCGAAGTTTGCCGAAGACCTCTACCACTGCCAGATCGACGACTTCTGGCTCATCCCTACGGCTGAGGTGCCTGTCACCAACTACTACCGTGATGACATCTTCGACGGCGTGAACCTCCCGAAGATCACGCCCGAGACGCCGGTCAAGCTCACGGCCTATACGCCTTGCTTCCGCCGCGAGGCGGGGTCCGCTGGCAAGATGACGCGCGGCATGCTGCGTGTCCACCAGTTCGACAAGGTCGAGATGGTCAACTTCGTCCATCCGTCCGTTTCGTTCCAGCAGCTCGAAACACTCGTGAAGGAAGCCGAAGAGGTTCTGACCGGACTCGGCCTTGCGTTCCGCGTGATCATGCTCTCGTCTGGCGACATGGGCTTCTCGGCCGCGAAGTGCTACGACCTCGAGCTTTGGGCTCCAGGCGAGCAGCAGTGGCTTGAAGTCAGCTCGTGCTCGTGCTTCACCGACTACCAGGCGCGCCGCCTCAACTGCCGCTTCAAGGATTCCGACGGCAAGACGAAGCTCGTCCACACGCTGAACGGCTCTGGTGTGGCGCTCCCGCGCCTCGTCGTCGCGCTCCTCGAGCAGCACCTTAACGCCGACGGCTCGGTGACGATTCCAGAGGTGCTTCGCCCCTACATGGGCGGCAAAGAGCGCCTCGAACCCGTCAAGTAAGAAAGGTACACCCCCATGACGATTCCATTCCGCGGCATTTGCGTTGCGAGCGCCGCTCTCGCACTTTTTTCTCACTGCGCGGCGGCCGATCAGGAGTCCGCAGCCCCGAAAGCCGCTGCCCCAGAAACTGCCGTTCCTGAAGCGACCGCTCCGGAAGCCGTTGTTCAGGAATCCGACGACTCGGGGCTCATCTTCAACGCTGGCGCAGACCTGCGCATTCGCCAGGAGATAATGGACCATGTCCCGGGGAATCCAAATGGCGGCTTCCGTGCGTTCCGATTCCGCGAGTCGGGCTATCGCAACCACATCCGCTTCCGCCCGCGCGTCTGGGCAGAGCTGAAGGGCGATGCTGGCTCGGCAGGCCTCTGGACGCTCTATGGCCGTCTTGCAGACGAGTTTCGCTGGAACAGCCGCCCTGCGAACCGCACAACCGCGTGGCCGGGCGAAATCGTTCTCGACAATCTCTACGTCGAGGGAAAGGGCGTGTTTGACGGCTTTCTCGACTTGAAGGTCGGCCGACAGGATCTGTTCGGGCTCTGCGGGCTTAACCGCATTTTTGTCGACGGTACGCCGGGCGATGGATCGCGCACGCTCTACACCGACATGGCGTCTGTCCGTTTTCACGTGAACGAGACCTCGACGCTCGATGTCTTCGGGCTTTACAACTTCGACTCGGCGAGCGACTTCAGGATTGGCGACGACCGCCACCGCCTCTCCTCGCTCTCGTCGCGCTTCCCCGACGGTTCCGGCAACCAGGACGACTGGGGCGCGGGCGTTGTGTGGGGACAGACCCCGACAGAGTGGCTGGAATACCAGGTTTTCGCCATCACCAAGCGCCTGCGTGAGACGCAGAGCCCCCAGAAAAGCCGTCGCACCGACCTATTTGGCGTGCGCGTCCAGCCGCGTCTTTCCGAGACGGTCAAAGCTGACTTCGACTTTATGTACCAGAGGTGCGGCGAGTGGAGCGGTTTCGCCGGGATCAACTGGAAGAGCTCGCGCGAGGGCTGGAAGCCCACATGCGGTGCCGACTACCGCTACATGAGTGGCAAGTGGGACCCGATGTGGGGTCGTGACGCGCGCGAGTCGGAGA
>Ga0256405_10011945_pt1 | contig 10910 bp, 9 predicted proteins | sample RumenRJG_02DNA_FD_189096 | JGI IMG/M metagenome (GOLD analysis project Ga0256405, IMG submission 189096) | Bovine rumen microbial communities from Lethbridge, Alberta, Canada - RJG_02 | ecosystem: Host-associated > Mammals > Digestive system > Stomach > Rumen | place: Canada: Alberta | collected... | reverse complement strand
CGGTCATGATGGCTGCCGCAAACCGGGCAGGTCCACTTCCTGATCTTCAAGTCTTTGACAAAGATGTTCTTATATCCACATACATGACAGGTCTGGCTAGAGGCATAAAATCTCGGAACTTTGATGACATTGGATCCATACTCTGTAGCCTTATACTCCAGAAGTCTGTAAAACTCAGACCATGAAACATCAGATATGGATCTGGCTAGCTTGTGGTTTGTGATCATTCCCTTTACATTAAGATCTTCAACAGCGATGATTTGGTTTTCTTTCACCAACTTTAAAGATTCTTTATGCAGAAAGTCTGATCGGCAATCACTTATCTTCTCATGGATCCTAGCCACCTTAAGTCTCTGTTTCTGAATGTTCTTGCATTCAGATAACGGCTTTTTATAGACAGGGACCCTGTTTGGGGTATAGTGATCGATATTCATTTCGATCATGTGAGAAAGCTTCTTTTGTTCTTTCAGAAGCTTCTTATCATGCTTGGCAAGATACTTCGGATTATCAACGGCCGTTCCGTTGGAATCCGTATAGAACTCCTTAATGCCGACATCGATGCCAATGGCGCCGCCGCCATTGGGCTTGATATCTTCTTCGTACTCACAGCACAAGGAAACAAAGTACTTGCTGGTCCTTGTTCTGGAGACAGTGGCATTCAAGATCCTTCCTTCAACACTGCGAGAGAGCTTAATCTTTACTTTACCGATCTTTGGAAGAACGAGTTTATTATCCTCAATCCGGATGTTGTTGCTCTGATTTCTTGTTCTGTAGGACTGTATATCGTGTTTGGAATGAAACTTAGGATAGTCACTGTTCTTCCTGAAGAAGTTTTGAAATGCACGATCAAGATCTCTTAAGGATTCCTGCAAAGCCATGGAATCAGAAAGACACAGCCATGAATATCCTTCTTCTTTTTTGAGATCGGTAAGAAGTGATGAAGTTTTGTTGTAAGTGATGCGTTGGCGATTAGTCTTCCATTCTTCTGATTTCATATTCAGAAAATGGTTATAGACAAAACGGACATTGCCGAATGTCTGTTCCATCATCTGTTTCTGGCTTTCTGTAGGATAGATCCGGTATCTGAAGCCTTTGGTGATCTTAACAGGATTGTTCACATCTTCTTTATAGAGCATATTAAACAGCAAAACAAATGACAGAAGACATTTCCCCCGCTAAGTCTTTTGGGGCAAAATTTGCCCCAAACTATACTGCAAATAGTCTTGTCTTATATCCCCATAGCTGAAGCAAGGGGTATTACGGCAGTATTTGATAATGAATCAGCTCATATTCCGAAGTATCCAGCAGATCATTTATTCTGATTGTTTCTCGGATGACTTCATCATCAGAATGAAACTTGTCCTGATAATAATCAGTCAGCAATTCCATTCCTCCGTCGCACGGCTCATCATTCTCAAGACTGTCCAATGTCTGATAGATGTCGTAGTTATAATAATCTACATATCCATTAGCAATGTCTTCCTTAAGAAGGTTGTCACCTGTGCCTTCGCTTACTTTGATATACAAACCCTTAACTTTAAACACGAATTCGCTGCTGACCATTATCCTGTCCTCGTGATTCCGCCCATTGTGATCTTAATGCCGATTGATCCTCTTTCAGAGAACTCAGGGTGATTAAGATTGACAACGTAGGAAATTGGATATCCGCATATCAGTTCGTTGCGCTCTATCTCCCATTCTTCTTCGTATGGCGATACATACAGCAGACTGAGCATCTCTCCGACCGACGTGCAACTGTAGATAACGTGATAGACGTAGAATCCATATTTGTCTTCCATTTTCTTCACTTCATCAATCCATGACTGGTCGAAACTTCCACCGGATTCAAAATCGCACAGAATTGGAAATCCCAGCAACGGACAGTAAGATATCGTTAACAGATCTTCCTCCAGGTTGTCTGCGACAACCGGGTGAAGTCCATTGCTGACTAGAATTTGCAGTCTTTTTGCAGCTTCTTCTTTTTGATTTTGCATTTTACTTTACCTTTCCGTTTAAAAAGAAGGAGATAAACCCCTTCTATTCCTTTACTTATGATCTAATTGATATTATTTCCCCTGATTATGTTTCAGTTTGGCCAAATAATAGTCATCGATGCCTTTGTATTGCGGATCCCACTTAAAGACCGTATATTGCAAGCCGACATCAGAAATAATCTTTTCGATTTTTCGCATAGCGGCTGCAACCTGAGGTTTCTCGCGATAATCCATATCAACAGCAATCACAACATTTTTCAGACCTGTTCCCCAATCCTTGAGCTTTTGCAGTTCCATTCCAAGACCTTCGGTGTTATATACACCTACCAGACCCAGAACAGGAGCCGGTGGAAGAGGATTGCCGTTTTCATCGCCTATTCTTCCGCGAAGACGTGATGCTATATCGGCTTTCAATACTCCTTCCGTCAGCGTGATCGTATTAGGAACGTGCATAAGATGTGTTGCATAGTGAATGTTTTCACATCCGGATGCTGTGCAGCCATCTTTTCGCTCTTTGTAATTGGAAACAAACCACTTATACTTAGCGTAATGCTCTTTTTTCTCAGGAGAAGCGTTTGCTGGAAGCGGATCGTATCTGATCTGCATCCCAGATATGAGATTATCCTCGTTTCTAACCGGAACAAAGAAGCCAGGATCACATTTCACAACCTTTGGTTCATCGGTTCTAATATCGTAGAAACCAGGGATGCCCCATTGTATATGGCGTTTCAACGTATCCTTTATCTCATAAGTGAATGAGTTTTTTGCAAAGCTCACAAACCCACATGCCGGAACGGTTTTATACATTCCATCAATGATCTCTTGCTCAGTAAGACCTCTGGCGATCAAATCGTCATGATGTCTTTTAGACAAAGTAAGCTGAGATAAAAATCTTCTATATACTTCGTCCCTGATTTCGATCGGAGCAGGATACAACTGTCTTTTGTTTTCCTCTTCGAGATTCTTGAGAGAGTTTTTCAACTCTACCTGAGCCTCGGAAGGAAGTCCTGCCCATCTTTTCTTTAAGTCTTCTTTGGCTTCATCCAGCGTTAAGCCGGTTAATGCCTGATGAAGACCGGTGATGCCATGACCTGCACCGCATCTCATGCAATGACCTACATTTTTATATCTGTCAATTGCATATTTGTGATGTTTGTCAGGCTTCAAACCTCTCTGTTCACAAAACGGACAGTTGATGTTGAACCCTTTCGGATTTGGAATCTTCACAATTCCCAGCGGAACCAGATCCTGTTCAACAACAAAATCGATTCCAAACGGATACTTATACTTATTACTCATTTTTTGCCCTTTCTTTCTTGTGGCGCAGGATGTCTGCTACCACCTTCTCTCCTTCGCTAATAAAAGCAAAGGAGCTTTTCAGCTCCTTGCTCCTTTACGCTGTTGCCTGACGGGATCTCTGAAGCGCTTGGAAGTGTCTCAACACAACAAAGCATGCTTCTTTTTCCGTGTTTTCTTTTACGCATTTTTTAAGGTGTTCCATCAGACGCTGTTCCGATGGTTCATCTTTGGCAAAAGAAGTCAGGTCTTTTAATGTCATTAGACCGTTCTTGCTCGGCACCGACCGCTCAAGAGCCTCCTCGTAAGTCATTTCATGTCTTTCCGGAGAAGTGGCGACCGGTTTGGCTGTCGCTGTTAATTTTGGCTGCTGTTTAGGTTCTCTACGAACTTTATGACCAACCTTGGTAATTGGCAAAGATTCTTCTGAAACGAGAAGTTCTCCTGTATCAGGATCAAATCTCTGATCTGCAAGGTCTTCTTCTTTCTGAGAGAAATCCTCAGATTCAGTTTCAGAATAAATTCCATCGAACGCAATCTTGGATTTCAAGAGTACGACTCGGTCAAAGAGACGCTTGTCCAGCATTGCATACGGATAACCGTTTTTGCAGTTTGACGCTGAGACTTCTGCAGATACGCGAATCTCATCATCAACATAGTTGATCACAAGACCTTGAGTATACGCAGAAAACACAGGCTCACTTGCACAATGCGGATTGAATTTCTGATTGCCGGTCATAGCATCGTTGATCTTCAAGCATCCGGTATGAGTGATGATCAGGCCGGAATAAAGCATAGAATCACCGAAAGTATTCTGAAGAATCCAGAAATCGCCTTCATCCAGGTTGTATTTACCGGATTCGATGAGTTCAATCGCCTTCTGCTTCGATTTGAGATACTTTGCAGTCTGTTTGACTGGCATCTTTTTGCCCTTGACAGTAGCTTCCTTTTTCTCGCCGAAGTTGTAAGTTTTCATCTTTTGGAATCCTCCTTACAAAAAATAAATGTTCTTTTTCTCATGATTTTTTACCTCCTATATCATTCTCTTTTTCGAATAAGAAAAAATGATTATCAGAAGGCAAATAAACCTAGAAAGAACCGTAAACCAAACAAAAAAATTGTTCAGTTAATTCGCATTCCAACGTAGACGGTTATTACCATCTAATAATCATTTTTATATACTTATATACTACCATATGTAAACGATAATAAAAAGTAAAAGCTGCCTAAGCAGCCTTTACTTTGATTCTTTGCATCAATAGCGTATTTCGCTGTAACTTTTGTTTATGATCAGCGGAAACACAATAATCCAGCGCTTTATGGCCTTCATCGCAGACAAGGATCGTTTTCTTCTTCGATCGAGTAATCCCGGTGTAGAGAAGATTAGACTGAAACAGTCTGCATATCTGGTCTGAAAGCAGCGGAATGATACAGCAATCATACTCAGATCCTTGGGACTTATGGATTGAGATGGAATAAGCCAGCGTGATGTCATTCATCGACTCTCTGGATTCTTCCGTCGTATGTCCGTTTTCCCACGCTACTTTGACAAACACTCCGTCATCTGTCTGGATGATCTCTTCAATTGTTCCGATATCACCGTTAGAAGATTCTTTGGTGTTGCGCCATTGCAGCACACGGTCTCCTACCCTGTATTCTGTGCCGTTGAAGGTCGCAGACATGGCTGTTGATGGGATGATTTCGTCCTGAAGGATAGAATTCAACCCATCAGAAACGCATGCGAATCTGTTCTGTGTTCTTCTGAGAGGTGACAGCAACGCTACGTTGTCGATACCATATTCAGAAGTTTCTTCAGCATAGATCTCCTTGATCTTTTCAACGGCGTCCTGTTCATCCTTTACAGTAACCATCTGGAAACTGTCATCATAGATGAGATCGGATCGATTATGGTTCACCTTATAGGCATTATCGATAATCGAACCGCCGTCTGCCTGTCTGAAGATCTCGGTCAGCCTACTTACCGGAATGACTCCGGAAGCAATCATATCTTTAAGAACCTGACCCGGCCCCACGGATGGAAGCTGATCAATGTCTCCGATGATGACTAGCTGATTATCTTTGCTGGAGATTGCCTTAAGAAGTTTGTCCATAAGAAGCGAATCGACCATGGATGCCTCATCAATCACTACAAGACCTTTTTCGACGATACAGTTTCCTGCTTTGTTTTCATCGTAGATCTGCAGCTTTGAATGGATTGTTGAAGCTTCGTGATCTGTTGCTTCAGACATCCTTCTTGCAGCTTTACCGGTTGGTGCAAGCAAAGTTACCTCATCTTTTGGATGAAGCCTCTTGAAGACGGAAATAATTGCTTTCAGAATGGTTGTCTTGCCGGTACCAGGACCACCCGTGATTATGCTGAGCCTTGCCATAAGAGACTTAACTACAGCAATCTTCTGATTGTCACTCAGTTTAATGTCTGAGCTGGCACAATAATCATCAAGATAATTGCTTACTTTTTTAACCTGAAGACCGAGCATGTTTGCCGGATCCAGAAGCATCGAGACCTTTCTGGAAATGCATTCTTCAGATTCATCATATTCTTTCAAGAATATATATTTTTTGGCTCTGCACACTATTTCGCCGTTTTTTGCAGCTGATTTGATATAGTCACGGAACCTCTCGATGGAAACAGGCTCCGGCGATATACCGGCGTTCAATAATGCCAACGATTTCTTTTCAAATTCGTCATACACCATGAACATATTACCTGTTTCGGCATTTGATAACAGGATCTGTTTTGTCGCTCCGCCGATTCTCGCAAAAGAATCCAGACCGACATTTTCAGCTCTCGCTATCTTTTCGCAGGTTTGAAAACCTACGCCCTTTACATCCTGAAGGATATATGGGTTCTTCTTGATATCTTCGAGTGAAGAGTCTTTAAACTCATCATAGATGCTGGAAGCAACCCTGTTTGATACTGAATAGGTTGCCAGGTAGGAACAAAGCTTGGAATAAGCAATGTTTTTCTGGTAACATTCGGCGATCGTACCGACGCGATCGATATTGATGCCAGGAATCCTCAACAAAAGATTTGGCGTCTTTTCAATCACATCAAGCGTATCCTTCTTAAATTCCTTTACAATCGCCTGTGCAGTTCTTTCTCCAATGCCCGGAAAGACTTTGGAAGAAAGAAACTTCACAATGCCTTTTTCTGTCGAAGGAGAGATCATCTCGTACTTGCTGGCGATAAAAGTCCATTTATACTTCTTGGAAAACTTCCAATCACCTTCAAAGGCAATCTCCCAGTCGGCGAGCCGGGGCAAGTTTTGCCCCAGCACACTGACCACTACATTCCCTGCTTTCGTCTTCTTGGCAGCAACCTCTGGAGGCATGTTGTCAAAATCATAAGACGAGTACAGACAGAATGTATCCTTAATCTTTTTGCCACGATTGATCTGCACCGAAAATCTGCATAAGACCCTAGTCATTGGCTTTTACCTCAAACAGATCTTTTTGATGTTCTGAAGAACTTGAACTTTCGTTCACCCTGTTTTGCTGGCTGCTTGAACTTTTCCCAGATATCAGGCATGTTTGCTTTCAAAGTCTTCTGGTCGAAGGACGATCTGCCGTTTGAAGGTTTAAATTCAAACTCGTAGTCATATGGATGACTGGTTATCATATAACCTCTGTTGTTGGCAGACATGATCTCTTCAATCGGAACCTGAACAGCTCTTACCTGATCTTCCAGAGCTTTGATCTCCTGTTCTTTCATCTTGATTCTTTCGTTGATTTTCTCAATCTTCTCGATCTCTGATAACAGAGAATCAGGAATTTCGATCATATCATCAGAAAGCTTATCAGCTGAAATTGAGTAGACAAGCCCAGGGTTCTGCTCCTCGCTAATTTCGGTTACTTCCGGCGTATCCATTTCCTCGATATATTTGTCCCAACACTCTTGAGCGTTCTCACAAATATATTTTTCGAATTCAACGTCGCGATAAACAGTGGTGATTGTAAAATCGTCTGGTGTATTACCGCAGCACGCGAGAATATCGAAGCGATCGATATTGCAGACAGCCATGTAATGGGCTACCTGATAACGATACTCTTCATTCTTGATCGTGCCAGTTTCACCAAGCACACCCGATGTGAAGCAACCCTTCGGAGCCTTATGCGTGTACGTCTTGCATTCAAGACCACGTTTTGTGACTCCGCCCGGTTCGATACACAGTCCATCCATATCGCCGATCATCGACGGAAAGTTTGGATTGATGTATTGTCTTCTGTCGACGCACACAATGCCTTGCTGATCAAACTTTGCGTGTTCCTCAGCAGTGATATCACGCACGTCTTTCGGATCATTGCTTTCCTGCTCGGCAATAAACGAATCGGCATAATCATTCTTCACCTTGCAAAGAAGACTCTCAGCCTGTTGTCTATCTCTTGTAACAAAGGAATAAACACCTTCCTGAGCTTTCTTCATCCATGGAAAACCGACAGTTACATCTTCCTTGGATCTGGTAATAACAAAGTAATCGGTATATGTCAGAAATTTGTAGCCGTTTAAGGCTGCGTATCGCTTTAACATAACCCATTCCATTGCATGGCCAACATCAAAGATAAATTGTTTGTCATCATCGACTGGAGCTTTTCTTCCGAGAAGCTTTTCATTGACGATTTCCGGTAAAGAAGAATACTTACTGATTCCGTTTAAAGCACCTTCGTTACTTCCGCCCCAGCCCTTGGTACGATTCTCGTGCCAGAAACTGTCGGGTAAAGCGCGAATGTCTTCACACAGAACCTTCGGTTCATAGTCCAGGCTGTAGCCGATAGCATCCGCCTGTTTCTCCAGTTTCTCTCTTCTTTCAGAAAGAATTTCTTCATAGCTTTTTGTCATTTTAATGGTCCTCCTATATCGTTTTTGACAAAATAAAAAAGACCATTATCATGACATACGTTTTCCTACGAATTGGCATAAGTAAAAACACTTATAACCAATTAAATCGCATTCCAACGTATTGAAGCCTTACGGCGTCAATAATAACAGTCTTTATATGCTTATATACTACCATAAATCGCCTATTTGTTTAAGATTTGTGATAGCCATATATAAATAAGGAAAGGTACTTAAATTGTGCCTGCGGTCATTTCCTGTCCTGTACGATTATCTTTTTGTTGTATGGGATCAGAAACGGCATCTTCATCCTGCTTACATCGGCGTTGCTTTTAACAAATACCGTTTTCTTGTTTCCGATCGATACTTTAACATCTCCACTCATAAATGCATCTCTGTACACCAGTTCAGCTGTCGTGGCTATGTCCGGAAAGTAATAATCACTTTCAAAAATATTAAATGGTTCTACGTCAACCCACGCCACCTTCGTCCTTTTAACACAGCTCAGGTTCTTTGGCTCGTAATTGGTGTAGTATTCCTTATTTATATATAGAAGCACTGCATCCGGTATGATCCCTGGGTTGTATCCGATAAAAGACGATTTGATTAGTTCTTTATATGCCTTCAATGCAATGTCTGCTTTCTTTTTGTTTGCCAAAGAAAGATAAGAGTACAGATCCACCAGTTCGGTCTGCCTTCTGAATCTGCTGACCTGCATGATCCATTTGATCAGATCTTCCATATCTATATATGTCGTCACACGTGATTTAAAGCCTTTCTGATAGAGATATTTATAGGAGTATGTCACATAAGGAATCTCTTTTAATAACGTATGTTTGACCCAGGATAAGCTTACAGAAAGGATCTCCATTACGGTTTCGATGGAACAATTAAAACCCCTATTGTACATGGCTTCCGCCCACGCGTAATAGTTGCTGTTGCTTCCGTTATAGATGATTTTCTTGGAGGTTTCGTTCATAAATTTATTTTAGTATATGTGAGGCATATGCACAACATATATCTATTTATATATAAACCATCGTCACAAACAAAGCCACTTTATTTAACTGTTCTCCACACTTAACAGACTGCTGTTTAAGCAGTGGCTGTCTTTTCATTTACCCATTATTTTAGATACAGCGTTTTGATCCAGCATTTTACCATTTCACTCATCTGTTTTATGGCATCAAAACATATCTGAACTCTTTCCTGTTCTTCTTCAAAAGATTTGTGGAAATCAACAACCGGCACTATTAACCTGACGACGGCTGCCTTGCCGGTTCTCTGCACCGTATAACCTTGATCGAAATAATTATCTATAGTGTCTTCCATTAGGTTTTCTATCTCTACCAACTTTTCAGCGCAGCCATCGAACGACAGATCAACAAACCCGAAATTGCTCTTATGCAGGATATACAGTTCACGACAGACGGTATTAAAATGGGGCCACCACGATCTTGTTCCCTTAATGCCGCCGGAATATACGAAATACAATTCGGGATAATGCTGCTTCTGATATTCTGAATACTCATGCCAGAAATTCGTTACCCTGACATCTTCAATTGGCTGATACCCTGTTTTCTGTTTATCGATCGCCTGATTGATCTGCTGAATCTTAAAAGCCGAACGCTGATCACCGATACCTTCAAAATAATTAAGGATTGATTCGTAGGAGATCTGATGAGGGTATTTAGCTGCTTCCAGGTTCGATGAAAGATATTTTTCCGGTGCCACTATAAAAACGTAGTAGCTTTCATAATCTCCCCGTTCTACAGCTTTATCGCCTCTCAGGTTATACCGTTCACACTGATCGGGCATAGCAACAGCGTCAATCTTGTCTTCAACGAGCAATCCGATCCGTTTCCTATCGCTTTCAACAATAACAGTCATATCGGATTCGCCCAGATTGACCTCCGTCTTTGATGCCTCTACAGAAATAACGTTTGCATCTTCGATACCAACGGCAGACGTGAACAGGTTAAGAAAACTCTTTGATGATGCGAATTCTTCAAGGAAGAGCATATCCATGTCCCGTTCCGAGACATCGTCAAACTTGCTTATTACGGAAAATACACTGCTCATACTATTCTCCGGTCTTTCTGTATAAGGCAATCCTGCGATCAAGAGTAGATAACGACACGTTCAGTTTCTTTCGCATGTACTCTTTCGTAATCTCTTTGGATTGCCACTTATTATATAAGGACAAGAACTCATTTCGGTTGATGTCTTTCCTGACTCTTCCTTTATAGATGCCTTTGGCTTTTGCAATGGCGATCCCTTCTGCCTGGCGCTGCCTGATCGTCTCCCGTTCAAACTCGGCAAGTGATGCAAAGATGGAGAAAACCAGTTTGCCGGTTGGTGTGGTGGTGTCAATGTCGCCTTCTTTAAGAGACTTGAATTCTACGCCTTTTTCATTGAGCTGGTTGATCAGATTTAGCAGATCCTGCAATGATCTTCCGAAACGGGAAATGCTTTCCACATAGACCACATCGCCCTCTCTGACGTAATCCATCATCTTCTGCAGTTCCGGACGGTCTTTGATGCTCTTGCCGGATACTTTTTCCTTGTAGAACTTATCTATCTTATAATCCTTAAACATTTCTTCCTGTCTGGAAGTGTTCTGGTCTTCGGTAGATACTCTGATGTATGCGATATTGGACATTACTGTTCCTCCTCATTCTGCCGGAGATAGAACAGATAGATCTCTCTGTCCTGCTTCAAAGCGACAGCTCTCCGCTTGTTGTATTCGATACACTGTTTCAGAT
>Ga0256405_10011944_pt1 | contig 10911 bp, 9 predicted proteins | sample RumenRJG_02DNA_FD_189096 | JGI IMG/M metagenome (GOLD analysis project Ga0256405, IMG submission 189096) | Bovine rumen microbial communities from Lethbridge, Alberta, Canada - RJG_02 | ecosystem: Host-associated > Mammals > Digestive system > Stomach > Rumen | place: Canada: Alberta | collected... | reverse complement strand
TGCTATGCAGGTTGCTGCAATGGCTCCTATCGCTGTTGACAAAGATGGTATCTCTCAGGAAGTTATCGACAAAGAACTTGAAGTTGCTAAAGAAAAAACTCTTCAGGAACAAATCCAGAAGAAAATCGAAGCTGCTCTCAAGAAAGAAGGCATCAACCCTGCTCACGTAGATTCTGATGACCACATCGCTTCTAACATCACTAAGGGATGGATCACTGAAGAACAAGGTCAGTTGGCTAAAGAAATCAAAGCTAAAGTTGCTGCTGAAACTGTTATTCCTCAACAGATGATTGATAACATCTCTAAGGGTCGTATCAATAAGTTCTACGAAGAAGTAACTCTTCTCAACCAGAAATATGAACAAGATAACAAGATCACTATCCGTCAGTACCTTCAGAATGCTGACAAGGATTTGACTGTTACTTCATTCATCCGTTACGGTTTGGAAGCTTAATTCTACAGAATTTAGTAAAATCAAAATACAGCCTGATTTAGAATTGTCTAAATCAGGCTTTTTTTATTATCCTCCACCCTATTAATTTCAATTTCATCGCATTACCTTAACAACAAAATATTGACGTAATGAAAGATAAAACTGCAATATTTATTGTGTTAACCAAAAATTTAAACTAATAACAACATGCAACCCCACTTTTTTTTTGTAAATTCGATAATATAAGATAATTTTGTAAAAAATTATACATATACTAATTCGGAAAGATGGAAGAAGATTTGAGATACGGGAAACGAGGTGTGTCAGCATCCAAAACTGACGTACACAACGCTATCAAGAACATCGACAAAGGTGTTTTCCCCAACGCATTTTGTAAAGTAGTACCTGATATTTTATCGGGCGACAGCAAATATTGCGTGATAATGCATGCCGACGGTGCTGGTACAAAGTCATCATTGGCATACGCTTATTGGAAAGAGACGGGCGATATGTCGGTTTGGAAAGGAATCGCACAGGATTCGCTCATAATGAATGTTGACGACCTGATTTGCGTGGGCGCTGTTGACAAAATCTTGGTTTCTTCCACTATCGGCAGAAATGCCAATTTGATTCCGGGATCTGTAATTTCTGAAGTTATTAATTCTACCGACCAATTGATGTCTCAATTAAGAAGCTATGGTATTGAGATTTATGGTACAGGTGGTGAAACTGCGGATGTTGGCGACTTGTCGAGAACTATTATTGTAGACAGCACTGTGGTTGCCAGAATGAAACGCGAAGATGTTATAGAATGTAATATCAAACCGGGCGATGTAATTGTAGGTTTGGCGTCTTCAGGACAAGCAAGTTACGAAACTGAATACAATGGCGGCATGGGTAGCAACGGTCTTACTTCGGCACGTCATGATGTTTTCAATAAAAAAGTAGCTGAGAAATATCCGGAAACATACGATCACTCTATTCCGGAGGATTTGGTATATTCGGGCAAATACAATCTTACCGACCCGGTGGAAGGTCATCCGGGATTAACAGTCGGCAAATTGGTTTTGTCTCCTACCAGAACTTACGCACCTATAGTGAAAAAGGTGTTGGAAAATTATAAAGGCAAAATTTCCGGAATGATTCACTGCTCAGGCGGTGCTCAAACCAAGGTTTTGAATTTTGTAAAAGATGTACATGTGATAAAAGACAACTTGTTTGAGACTCCTATCCTATTTCAAATGATTCAGGAACAAAGTCGCACTCCATGGAAAGAGATGTACAAAGTTTTCAACATGGGACATCGTTTTGAGATTTATACCGACGAAGAATCGGCTAAAGGTATTATTGAAATCTCTAAGTCTTTCAACGTGGATGCCAAGGTGATAGGACACGTAGAAAAGTCAGACAAAAAACAAGTAACGATAAAAAGCGACAAAGGAGAATTTATTTACAATTGATTATATTAGAGAATACATAAATAGAAAATGGCAGAAAATTTAATACTTGAAAAACTTGAAGGCGTAAAACAGAGATTTGACGAAGTGTCAAAACTTGTAAATGAACCAGACGTGATGTCTGATATGAAACGCTATGTGGCTCTCAACAAAGAATTCAAAGAACTTGAGCCGTTAATCAAGACTTACGAAGAATACAAAAATGTATTATCAAATATAGACGACGCCAAAGCAATCCTCAAGAACGAAAGCGACGAGGAAATGAAAGAGATGGCGAAGGAAGAACTTGAGAGTCTTACTGAAAGTCTCCCGAAGATGGAAGAAGATATCAAGATAATGTTGTTGCCGAAAGACCCTGAGGATGAGAAAAATGCGATTTTTGAAATCCGTGGCGGTACTGGCGGCGACGAGGCTGCAATTTTTGCCGGCGACTTGTACAGGATGTATTGTAAATATTTTGAAAAACGCCATTGGAAAGTGGAAGTAACAAGATTTACTGAAGGTACAATGGGCGGTTACAAGGAAATTGTACTTACAGTATCTTCCAATACTGAAGGTGTTTACGGAATTATGAAATACGAATCGGGAGTTCACCGTGTACAACGCGTACCGGCTACAGAAACTCAGGGACGTATTCACACTTCGGCAGCATCTGTTGTTGTATTGCCGGAAGCCGGTGAGTTTGATGTTGACCTCAAAGAATCTGATGTGAGAAAAGATACTTACTGTTCATCAGGTCCCGGCGGTCAGTCAGTTAACACTACATATTCAGCTATTCGTCTTACACATATTCCTACCGGTTTGGTTGTAACATGTCAGGACGAAAAGTCACAGATAAAGAACCTTGAAAAAGCAATGAAAGAATTGCGTTCAAGACTTTATGCTATTGAGTATCAAAAATATCTCGATAAAGTGGGTTCACAACGAAAGACTATGGTATCAACCGGAGACCGCTCTGCAAAGATCCGTACTTACAACTATCCACAGTCACGTGTTACAGACCATCGTATCAACCTGACACTTTACAACCTTCCGATTGTAATGGATGGAGAAATCGACGAAATTATTGAGAAACTGCAAATTGCAGAAAACGCAGAAAGATTAAAAGCATCTGGATTATAATAAATACATAATAACGCTACTATGAATTACCGCGACATTTACAACAAGATACAGAAGAAAAATTCGTTTCTCTGTGTTGGATTGGATACTGATATCACAAAAATTCCTGAATTTTTGCAAAAAGAGGAAGACCCGATATTTGAATTCAATAAACAGATAGTTGACGCAACTCAAGAATATGCTATTGCATACAAACCGAACACTGCATTTTATGAAGCGTTGGGTGCCAAGGGTTGGGAATCGTTGCAGAAAACTGCCGAATATATCAAGAAAAACTATCCGGGAATATTTCTCATTGCAGACTGCAAACGCGGCGATATCGGCAATACTTGCAAGATGTACGCTAAGACATTTTTTGAGCAAATGCCGTTTGATGCCGTAACATTGTCGCCTTACATGGGAAAAGATTCAATATCTCCATTCTTGGAATACGAAGGCAAATGGGCAATAATACTTGCACTAACAAGCAACCCTTCAGCATCGGATTTTCAAGTAATTCAGGAAAAAGAATCCAATGAATATCTTTTTGAGAAAACATTGAAATACGGTCAGCTTTGGGGCGATGAAAACAGAATTATGTTTGTAGCCGGAGCAACTCAAGCATATAAATTCCAACAAATAAGAAAAATTGCTAAAAACAATTTCTTACTTGTACCGGGCGTAGGAGCTCAGGGCGGAAGCCTTCAGGATGTAGCCGAATTTGGTATGAACGATACTTGCGGACTTTTGGTAAATTCTTCTCGCGGAATAATTTACGCAAGCAACGGTACTGACTTCGCTGAAAAAGCCAACGAAGCAGCTGCATCGCTTCAAACTCAAATGAAAAAACTTTTGGAAGACAACAAAAACTCTCAGAGAAAATAAATTGTTGTTTACCCCAAAACAAGAGATAAAGAGATTGTCTAATTTTTAGGCAGTCTCTTTTTTTTATATACTTCTCCCCCACTTTCAATCACATCAACATATAACATAATCTAAAAATATTTAACTATAAATTTTGTAGTTTGTAATAAAACTATATATATTTGGAAAAATTTTATAATTATGAGCATGCATTTAATTTGGATAATTGCAGCGATAGGATTTTTAGTAATAGAACTTATTGCAGGCAATTTTTTTATGATTTGTTTTAGTATCGGTGCAATATTTTCAATATTTGCATCATTATTAGGATTTAGTCTAACAATTCAAGTAATAGTTTTTGCTGTATTTTCAGCAGCAAGTATTTTATTCTTGAGACCGATAACACTAAAGTATCTACACAGAAACAAAGGTCGTAAAAGCAATGCCGATGCTATGATAGGCAGAAACGGCAAAGTAGTGGAAACTATAGAACCAAACGGTTATGGACGCGTAGCTCTTGACGGCGATGTTTGGAAAGCTCAAAGTATTGATTCTCAAGAAATATCCAAAGACCAAATCGTAGAAATCATTGACAGAAAAAGTACAATTATTATAGTAAAACAAATATAAATAATACAAATATGGAACCGACAACACTTTTCGTATTGGTTGCAATTTTGATATTTGCAATCATTTTCGTAAAAAAGACTCTGGTGATAATTCCTCAGTCAGAAACAAAAATTATTGAAAGACTTGGAAAATTTCATTCAATTCTTTCTCCGGGTATCAATATCATAATCCCATTTATCGATCAGGCAAAAAGCATTGTGATTTTGAGAAACGGTAATTATTACAACTCTACAACTATCGATTTAAGAGAGCAAGTTTATGATTTTGACAAACAGAACGTTATTACAAAAGATAATGTTCAAACCGAAATCAATGCATTGCTTTATTTCCAAATTATGGATCCTTTTAAAGCAGCTTACGAAATCGACAACTTGCCTAATGCTATTGAAAAACTTACTCAAACCACTCTTAGAAATATCATCGGCGAACTCGAACTTGATGAAACTCTTACCTCAAGAGATACAATCAACACAAAACTGCGCGCCGTACTCGATGATGCTACAGACAAATGGGGCGTAAAAGTAAACCGTGTAGAACTTCAGGACATCACTCCTCCGAAGAGCGTACTTACAGCAATGGAAAAACAAATGCAAGCTGAACGTAACAAACGTGCTGCAATTCTTACTTCTGAAGGTGAAAAAGCATCACAAATTTTGGCATCTGAAGGTGCTAAAGCTGCGATGATAAACCGCGCTGAAGCTGAAAAACAACAAGCTATTCTCAAGGCTGAAGGTGAAGCTGCTGCAAGAATGAGAAATGCTGAAGCTGAAGCTATCGCAATACAAAAAATCGCTGAAGCTGAAGGTATTGCAATTCAAAAAGTTGCAGAAAAACTCGGCAATTCCGGCAATCCGGCTCAATATCTGATTGCTCAGAAATACATCGAAATGATGAAAGAACTTTCTACCGGCGAAAACAACAAAACTGTTTTCATGCCTTACGAAGCTACTTCCGTTATGGGAAGTATCGGCGGTATCAAAGAACTTTTGAAAGAAACAAAATAATCTGTTCCACAAATTATTTGCATTAAATAAACTGAATTGCTAAATTATGCAACTCAGTTTATTTTTTGCCATATCAGGTAAAGAAAGAATTATAAACGTAAACAATAAGTTCCAAAAATTCATGAGACCCATATTCACAAAAAAAGAAAAACGCAAACTAATAACAACAATAGCAGGATTATCAATCGTATTTTTATTATTCGCAAGTATAGCTACATTCAAATTATTTTTAGCAGCATTTTTCAGTTCTGATCCTCTCCCTAAACAAAATTCAAACTTTCTCAACGACAAGAAAAACAATGATTCTGAATCAGAATGGCGAATAAATCTACGAAGCAAATATAAAAAAGAAAATGAAGAAAAATATGTAAAAATCAACAATACAAAAATACATTATGAAATTGAAACAGAAATTGGGAAATCTACTCCGAAAACAGCACTTTATATTTCTTTTTTGAATGAAGAATACAAAAATGATGATTCGTCAGATAAAATTATATACAATAATGATTACACAATAGCAGACAGTCCAAACAAATTCGGCGTTACAACAAAAGATATTTTTGTACATCCAATAACTTCTGATTCTACAAGTATTGATATGAAAGACAGTATTTGTTGTGAAATAATAAATCTATTAACAGCATATTATTATTTCAATCCCAACAAAGTATATCTAATTGGCGGCGAAGAAGTATGGAAAATTGCAACACGACATCCCGATAAATTTGCCGCTGTAACAATTATTTCAGGAAATCCTCATAATACTCCGTTAACAAATTTAATGAACGTTCCAACAAGAATTTGGTGTGCTGCAAACGATAATGATACCAACATGATAACATCATGTAAAAACGCAATCGATAAACTCAATACTTTGCGAAATCAAGAACATAAAATGGGTTACAATACAAGTGTATCAACAGAAGAAAAAAAAGACAAGGAATTAACTCCGTATTTAATAATCGATCAAGTATGGCTTAATTTCCAAGAAAGAAATCCTTATCCGTCAAAAATTATTTGGGAAGCAACTGACGACAAATTTGAAAATTGTTATTGGATAAAAGTTCCAAAAGGAGAAATGAAACCGGGAAAAAAGGTAATTGCAACTTACAATAACAATGTTGTAGAAATACTTCACTCAGATTACACACATCTGACAGTAATGTTCAATGAAAAAATGGCAAATCTCGAGAAACCGATTATGATTAAGGTAAAAGGCAAAACAATTTTCAATCAAAGATTAAAAATCGACAAAACATACGAAAAAAGAAGCCTGCTGGAACGAAACGACAGAATGTATAACTTCTGTTCTCATGTTGACATCGCATTCTAAGAAAAATTATTAAAATACACAAAACGATGCAAAAATATGTATTATTTTGCATCGTTTTTTATTGACTCAGGATACAAAACATAATCCTTATATTTTTCATCATCAACACCTTTGAAAAGCAATTTACCTATTCTACAAATCTGTGACATCAAGAGTGTCAATTCGTTAGCCAAAGCAATACGCTGTTCAGACGATGTTTTTCTCAAATTGGAAACCTGATGATAATTATCTAACTGTATTTTATAATCAATTATTTGCTGACTTAAAACACTCGTGGTAGAGGCAGAAATACCAAGCGAACACAATTTTACGCTATATCCTTGAACTTTACGTATTTCACGTAAGAAAATTTCTTCTGTAACGTTGTGAACTTTTAGTTTTTTAAGCAATTTGAAGTATTCAGAACCCTCCATCCCTTTGTTTTCCAACTGCCATTGTATTACTCTTATCTGACGGATGATTTCTTTCTTCAATTCCTTGCAACTAAGATTCATCTTACTGATATCCTGCAAGTTGGAAGAATCGGTGCTAAATGACTTAAAACTATCGGTAAGTTCGGACAATTTCACAAGATAATTATCTGTAAAACCCTTTTTTATAAGCAGTTCGATATCTCTTTTGCAAGTATTAGTTAAGGCATCTGCCCTATTAATCAATTGTTGTTGTGTGAAACAAAATTTTCTTCTCATAATAATAAAGGCTTTTTATCTGAAAGCAAAGTTACAATAATTTTATAAATATACAAAAAAGGGCAGCTTTTTCAGTTGCCCTTAGGATAAAACATCCAAAATAAATAATTTCAAAAAAATTCCCTTCCCTAAAATAAAAATTAATTCATAATAAACTAAGCGAACAAAGGAGTTGATAAATATCTGTCACCGGAATCAGGAAGCAAAGCAACAATTACTTTACCTTTGTTTTCCGGACGTTGTGCGAGAACTGAAGCAGCTTTTAATGCTGCGCCTGACGAAATACCAACCAAAATACCTTCTGAAACAGCGAACTTTTTGCCCTCTGCGAAAGCATCGTCGTTTTCTACAGTGATAACTTCGTCATAAATGCTTGTATTAAGAGTTTCCGGAACAAAACCGGCTCCAATACCTTGTATTTTATGTGGTCCGGCATGTCCTTGCGACAAAACAGGAGATGTAGCAGGTTCCACAGCAACTATCTTGATATTAGGATTCTTTGATTTCAAAAATTCGCCTACGCCCGAAAGTGTACCGCCTGTACCGACTCCCGCAACAAAGATGTCAACCTTACCGTCTGTTTGATCCCAAATTTCAGGACCGGTGGTTGCTTTGTGAATTGCAGGGTTGGCAGGATTTACAAACTGTCCGAGTATTACTGAATCTTTTATTTCTTCATTCAACTCTTTGGCCTTAGCAATTGCGCCTGTCATACCTTTTGCGCCCTCGGTCAAAACCAATTCTGCGCCGTATGCTTTCAACAATGCTCTACGCTCAGCACTCATGGAATCAGGCAATGTAAAAATAGCTCTGTAACCTTTGGCAGCTGCTATAGAAGCAAGTCCGATACCGGTATTACCGGAAGTAGGTTCAATAATTGTAGCACCGGGTTTCAAAAGACCTTTTTTTTCTGCATCTTCAATCATTGAAAGAGCAACACGGTCTTTCACTGAACCGGCGGGATTTAGATATTCGAGTTTAGCCAAAATTACAGCATCTTTGATACCGGCTTTAGCTGAATACTTGTTCAATTTCAAAACAGGGGTGTTACCAACAATTTCGGTAACGCTTTCTTTAATCTTACTCATTTTCTTTAATCTATTAAGTTTTATTATTATTCATTTCTTATACTGCAAATTTAGACCGCTGCGAAATAATTTCCAAACAGATATTATATCTTGAAATATTTTTCTAAATTTCAATCTTATTCAGTAAAAATAATATCGAAAAACATAATACAACTAAATTGCATAGGTGATTTTATTCTTTTACAAAAATAGAGAAGATTTTTTGACATATATTTATTTCTGATATAGGAAAATTCAAAAAGTGAAAAACTAATTTTTTTAAAGAAAGGTTTTACATCTTTTGCTTATTTCGACATCACAACGCATGTAGAGACGCGATGTTTGCGTCTCTACGGATGGTGCGTGATATTTCATTTTAACTTTTGCATTTGACGAGCCGCAAGCATTGCGGCTCGTCAAAAAACAATATAAAAAAACAAATTCCGACAAATACATATTTTTTTTAACAAAATTGTATTCATCGGAATTCGTTAAATTAAAAAAAACAACAAAATATCTTAATCGCTGGCTTGTACTACATTTACAACATAATCGCCAAGCTTTTCACATTCGGTAATGAAATCCATGTAATAAACTCCAAGTTGATAACTGTATTTTCCATTTGTAACATCTTGGATATTTTGATTTTTTACCTGATTACGGAAATTATTGATTTCGGTTTCGTAATTTCTTGTAATAAACATATTTACAGGAGTACCTTCATCACGTTTTACCTCTTCAAGCATGTGAGTCATGGCTTTTTGTACAAGTTCCAACATCGAATAGATATGAGTGAGTTGTTCTTCTGTAAACTCTTCTTTGTGTTCGGATTTGTTACGCTTACGGTTGAGAGTTCTTCCGAGGTTGAAACACGAATCACCTATACTTTCAAGTTCTGTAATTACCTTCAACATCTTGAGAATATGAGATTTGGTTTCGTTAGTAAGTTTACCTTGCGATACTTTGTTTAAGTAATTCGCAATTTCTACTTCCATATTGTCAGTAATATTCTCGTATTTGGAAATTCGGGAGAAAAGTTTGTTGAAATCATCATCTTTTTCGGTTACCAACAATTCTTTTACAAGACCAAACATCTTATTACATCTTTCAGCGAAATTTCCTATTTCCTTTTCAGCCTCCAAAACTGCCATTTCCGAAGTTGAAAACATCCCGCCTGCAATATATTTCAAACGATATTCATCATCAGCCTCTTTGTTAGGCATTACGCGGATTACAAATTTTTCTATTTGGTTAACAAAACCTATCAAAACCAATGTATTGAAAATATTGAATGCACTATGGAACATCGAAAGTTTGTACATATCACCAGTAGTTCCCATTACATTTTCTACAAACCATGATACACTGTTGCAAGCCGGATAGAATATCAAAAGCACCAAAACTACGCCGAAAACATTGAAAAACATGTGTGCAAGTGCAGTTCGTCGGGCTTGTGTATTTGCAGTTAAAGACGCTACAAAAGCTGTGATCGTAGTACCGATATTTTGTCCCATAGCAAGTGCAGCTGCTTGTTCAAATCCAAAACCGGCGATATGCATATCAAAAAGCATCAATGTAATTGCCATAGTAGCTGCCGATGCTTGTACTACCATTGTTACAACGGCTCCTATTAGTACAAAAAGCAAAATCATGCCGAAACTTTGGGTAGATACACCACTAAGCAGATTGGCAACTAATTCCGGAATTTTAAGATTATTGAACGTTGTTTGTAGATAAGAAAGTCCCATAAAAAGGAAACAGAATCCGAAGATAAATTCACCAATACTTTTACGTTTGGAGTTAGACGAGAAAATAAGCGGAAGTCCGATGGCTAACAAAGGAATAGCAAAAGACGAAATTTCAAATTTGAAACCAATTGCAGAAATCAACCAAGCCGTGGCTGTAGTACCGATATTGGCACCCATAATTACGCCAATAGATTGTTTCAAAGTCATCAAACCGGCGTTTACGAAACTCACAACCATTACTGTAGTTGCGGAACTTGATTGGATAAGGGCGGTAATCAAAACACCGGTAAATACGCCCATTACCCGGTTTTTAGTCATTGCTGCCAGTATAGCCCTGAGTCTTTCACCAGCAAATTTTTCCAAGCCGCCGCTCATGATTTTCATACCATAGAGAAACATCCCGAGCGAGCCGACCATGGACAAGATGTTGATAATTAATTCTTTCATTTGTGGGTTTTAGTATATATATTACAAATACCGGTACAAATATATTACAATTTCTTTGTATTACTTCTTAAGGTTGTGTTAAATAATAAAATATAAGGTTAGAAAATGCAAAACAATTCCGTGTTTTTTTATCGT
>Ga0256405_10011942_pt1 | contig 10911 bp, 8 predicted proteins | sample RumenRJG_02DNA_FD_189096 | JGI IMG/M metagenome (GOLD analysis project Ga0256405, IMG submission 189096) | Bovine rumen microbial communities from Lethbridge, Alberta, Canada - RJG_02 | ecosystem: Host-associated > Mammals > Digestive system > Stomach > Rumen | place: Canada: Alberta | collected... | reverse complement strand
CATAATAACGGATTTACTTTTACAGGAGAAGGCGGTGTTGTTGCTGTTTTATCACCGTCAATGTATACACCTGTTGATGTAATGTATCTGAATTGGAATGTATTTGAATTATCTAAGAATACTGTCAACTTATCTCCGTTATCATAAGTTGCTTCAATTGAGCCGTCAGGCCCGATTGTATATGATTGCAGACCTGTCATATTACTTGCAGATGTCGTAGGGTTTACATCTACTGTATAACTTATAATATCAGATTTTGTACCTGATGTACCGGTTACTTTGAAGAAATTCAATTCATCTGCAATATTTGTTGTTGTATGCTCCTCAATTTGTAATGTTATATCATCATTATTCATTTTCCATGTAACAGTACCATCGTTATTTGTTGTTGCTGTTAATGTAGGAGTTGTTGTCCAGCCGCTTTCAGCTGAAATTGCAGTATTTAATTTAGAAGCTACACCTTGCATGAATGTATCAAATTTTGTAGTACCATCTATCTCAACATCTGCACCTGAACCGGCATCTCCAATTGTAATAGAAACTGTTTTTGTTACAGGAGAAGTTCCAGTACCATCAGTTACTGTTACAGATAGTGTACCTGTTGTGAATGATGCATTGTTTAATTCAGAGAGTTGTCTATCTTTAAGGTCTGCATCACCTGCCAGAACTCTTGAAAAATTTTGAGGAACTCTTATAGGGCTAGAGGATGATTCTTGTGAACGTAAGCTCGAAGCTCCTAATACTTTTAAACCGGATGCCGTAATCATATTACCGTTTGCATCAAGAGAAAAACCTCCATCACGTGTATAATATATTCCTCCGCTCGCATTCATTACTGTGTAGTAACCTGAACCTTGAATCATGGAATCGCTGTTTCTATCTGTTGATAGAAAAGAACCTGTGTTAAAGTTTCTTGCAATTGCTGATAGTTTTACACCTAAGCCGATTTGTTTAGGGTTTGTACCACCTACTGTTTCTGACGGTGCGTTACCTGCAGACAATGTATTTGAAAATAATGTTGCAAATCTCGCATCGGCTGATTTGTAAGCTGTTGTGTTGATGTTTGCAACGTTATTAGATACAACGTTGATTGACTGCTGGGCTACATTTAACCCTGTCATTGATGTGAATAATGCTTGCGACATCTTACCTCCTTGTGTCTTTATAATTAATTGTTATTTTTATCTTTAATTAGAATAAGTTTGTTGTTTATTATTTTGGTCTTTTATGACGGATTTTTTATTGTTTGAACATAAGAAATTGGATATTTCTCTCCGTTTACAGTTACCATTCCTGCTCCATCATCAAAAGATGCCTCTGTTACATTTCCTGAAATGGTTTTATATAAAGGATTTCCTTTATCATCTAATAAAGGATTTCCACTTGAATCAATTTCAGGTACTGATATTGTTACATCTTTTCCGACAAGTGAAAGTGTTTGTGATATAGAACTGCTTTGTAAAATGTTCTCATTCATTGACGATAATGTTTCCGCAACACTTTTGAAACTGTCATTTAAATTATTCATAGCTTCTAAGCTTGAATACTGTGCCATTTGTGCAAGCCATTGGCTATTATCTGTCGGTTCTGTCGGATCTTGCTGTTCCATTTGTTTTAACATCAATTTCAAAAACATATTACTGTCGGTTACATCATTACTTGACTTAGTTTCTGTCTTTGCTTCAGTAATTGCTGTTTGTGTTTTCATTGATGCGATTTCTGTTGAAATACTCATTTCCTCATTTACCTCCCCAAGTCGTTTTTACAACTTGTAACTTATTTTTCCCGTACTTCCTTTTATATTTACGGTTTTTTCTGTTTGTAATGTATCTGCGGAATTTGTAACCTCCGGTTCTTCATTATTTTGTTCCATTGCTTGTTTGTGTATAAAATCAAACGTTTTACGGTCATTTTGTTCATTCTCTTTATTGTGTTCGGAATGTGAATTTTTACCGTCTTGTCCAAGTTCACCACTGTCATTTTGTTGGAACATACTGTTATTGTTACTATCAGAGGATTTTCCGGCTTCTGATACTTTTACACTTAAGTTATTTACATTCACTCCTTGTGATTGTAATGTCGATTTTAAATTATTAAGGTCTTTTTCCAAAAGTTCTTTTGCTTGTTGGTTATCTGCTAAAATATGTGCTGATATACCATTTTCACCTTTTGTTATTTGAATTGTTAATTTACCTAAACTTTCAGGTGTTAAACCTATAACTATTTTTTTACTGTTTGCTAAATTTGTTGCATCAATTTTTGAGCGAATTTGACTTAATATGTCTATATTATCCAAATCTTCTGTCGGTTGTTTTTGTTGAGAATTTTCCGCTTTTACTGCTTTATCTTGAGTTTGCATGAAATCTGTTTTTACATCGTCTGCGGATGTTGTCTGACTTTGGACTTGGTTTTGTATTTGTGTATTATTATTCAAATCTTCTGCTAATTTGTTTCTTAACATTGATTCTTGTGATGTTTCCACAAATTTGTTATTGCTTGTTTCAAGTTCATTTGACATTTCAATATCTTCAACTTTTGCATCGGCATTTTGCAATGTTTGTGTATTTATGCCTGATTTTGCTAATGTTTCGTTTGCTTTTTGAATTTTGTTTACATTTTGAGCTTTATCAGCATTTTGAACTTGTTTTGCGAAAGGTGTTTGTACAACTTTTATATTGTCATCAACTTTTATTTTTATCGGTTCAATAGTTTCTTCTGCTTGTTCTTTTGTATCAGAGTTTGCTTGTTTATCTTTTTGTGTATTTAATGTAAATTTTTGCTGTACAAATTCTATACCTGTTATGTCATCTTTTATTTCAGATTGTTCATCTGTAATAATACCTGTATTTTGTAAATTTTTATTGTTTTTGCTAACAGGTGTTTCTATATTCTGTTTCATTTCAGAAATTTGTTCAACAACACTATTATTATCAACAGTTGTCTGTTGAGTATTATCTTTTATATCTGCTATTCTAGGTTCTATAGTGTTTTTGATTAAATCATTTACATTGTTATCAGAAGTTACTTTAACTTCAGAAGTTAAAGTTTTTAAATTATCATCTGTGTTTGCTTTAAGATTTGAAGTTATATCTTTTGAATTATCCTCTGTATTTGTTTTAACATCGGAAGTTAATGTATTTGAATTATCTTCTATATTTGCTTTAACGTCAGGAGTTAATACATTTGAATTATCTTTTGTGTTTACTTTAACTTCAGAAGCTAAAGCGTTTAAGTTCTTATCTGTATTAGTATCTAATGTTTTTTCGTTTACAGATTTTTCATCAATATTGTTTGATAATATTTTATCATTTTGTAAATCAGTTTTTACGTTTTTATCTTCAGCTAAGTTTGTATTATTAGTATATTGTATATTATTTGGAGTTTCTTTTTTTACATCTTTGATAAAATTATTATCAGATTTATCATTATTTTTGATTTCAGGTGTTAATAAGTTATTTATTGTATTATCTGCAATCTTTGTATTTGAGTTGTTATTATTTTCTTCTATAACATTAAAAGTTTGATTTTGCATATCTTGTGCATTCAAAATATTATCAGTGTTGTATAAATCACTGATTAAATCCTCTTTTGAAACATTATCTACATTTTCTAATGCTAAATTCAGAGATTGCATATCTTGTTCTGTCAAATTCAAATCATTATTTTGTATTGTTGGCAATTCTGCTTTATTTTCGTTTAGCATTTGAAAATATAAAGCAGAATTATCGGCAAATGTGATTTTAGTTTCATCTGTTGTATTTTCAGAAATAAAATTTAAATTTTCTTTTAAATTTATTTCTTCTTTACTTTCAATTAAAGATGTTTTATCAGATTTAAAATCTTTGTTTTCTGTAACAGATACTTGATTGTCAAGTGTTTTGTAATCTTCATTTACTGTTTGTGTATCTTTTTCAGTATAATTATTTTTACTTTGTGTTTCTGTTTTATTAATACTTTTTTCTGATGATTGAAAATTACGTTTATCTTGTGCTAATGATTGATTATCATTTTTAACATTAGTATTGGATACGGTATCTTTTTTAGTGTAATTTTTGTTTGCATTATCTAAAAAATTACTAAATGTGTTATCGTCTTTAAATTTAGTTTTATCTTTAGACATAAAATCTTTAGATGTTTTTGAGGACATCTTTTCTGTTAAGTCTGTAGTTGTATACATTAAATCAAATTGTTTTGTCATTTAAACCTTATCTTGTTTGTATCGTGCCGTAACGATGTCGTCTATCTCGTTTTCTTCTTTTTTTTCTATCGATTTATAAAATCGTTTAGATTGGTTTTCTTTTAGTTTTTCTAAAACTTTTACGTCTTTTAGTGCTTCATTAACAGCTTTTTGTTTTAGTTTTAGAAGATTTTTGGTTTGATCTATCAATACCCATTGTTTTTTTATATCTTCGGTAAGTTTTACAAGGTATCCTTGATAATTGGCAATCTCGAAAACATTTATTTCTCCGTCTGTGGAAAATCCGTCAAAATCGTTTTTAAATCCGCCTTGAGATTGTACCATTTCATCGTATTTTTCTTGGTATTCATTCAACAGTTTTATGACTTTAGCCATTTCTAACCGTTTATCTTCAAGTGTACGAGTTTTCATCTCAAGCACAGTTTGAAGCCGAAATTTGTACTGTTTCAATTCTTACCTCTTTACCCATAAAAGATTATTATTTCTTTTACGTTATAAGATTACAATATTAAGTAGTAATTGACCATACTTCAAATGGTTGAGATTTTTATAAAAAAATCAAGTTAATGTACTAAAATATTTAAATATGCTACAATTGTAGCATATTTAAATATTAATATGTAAAATTTGAAATAATAATTTAGTTGTTTTTTAATACTCGATAAATTCCGCATTTACAAGACAAAGTTCTTCTCCTGTAGATTTATTTTTTACGGAGTGTCGTGTAAAATTATTTTCGATTTGAATTTCTGATAAAACTTTATTATTAAAACTTATTTCTTTTTTATAAACTATATCAAGTGTTTTTAGTTTGTGGTTATCTCTAAATTCTTTTGGTAAAGATTCAAATGCCCAAATTATATAATTTGCATTATTTGCATGTCCGTTTACATCAATATCATCAAATCTTATTTTAAATTCTTCTGCGTAATCGACTCTTTCAAGTTCTTTAACCTTAACGAAAGACAAATCGTCTTCTCTTTTTTCTACTTTTTTAAATTGTTCAAAAATATCGCCAGGACATACCATTGCCTTTGTGTTTATATCAACTAATGTCCAATAACTTAATACTCTGCCCATAAGATTATTATCTTCAGAATAAATTTCAAAATCACGGTGTGCAAATATCTTATTATATCCTCTGGCTTCAGTTTTGAATATTAAGTTTTTTGCTTTAACAGGATAATTTGAAAATTCCATGTGATATTTTAATAAATACCAGCCCAGATTTTTTGGGTGAATGTCTTTATATCCAAAGTTTGCAGCATCTGCACCATTTGTTGCCATATCCTGTAAAAAATTAAACATGGCAGATGGTTTTAAGCATTCATTATAATCAACTTCGCTATATCTTACAGGATAGATTTCTTTTAAATAGTATGGTGAATTTTCATTTATCATAATGACTGATAATACTCCTTAATTAATTTACAATCTTCTTCAATATTTGGACTTTCGCAAACTAAAGCCCCTTTTACTCCAAAATTTTTTAATGCCTTTAATAAATCCTTATAATTCATATCAGAAGCTTCTAAAGGAAGATGATTTCTTTCTCCTTTATCAGTGTAGTTTATTCCTGCTAAATGTCCATGAAAATTATTTATTGCTCTTTCACCCAATTTTGAAGATACTTTTTCTAATATTTCACAAAACTCATCATAAGTGTTATGACTTCCGCCATATCTGGCATGTAAGTGAGAAAAATCAATACATGGCAGAACTTGTTTAAATTCTAATGAAAGATTTATAATCTCATCTAAATCTCCCCATTGTGTCGCCTTACCTGTAGTTTCAGGTCTTATCCAAATGTCGTTTCCGCTTTTTTCAAGAGTATCTATTATTTTTGCTGTTCTTTCAACTACTCTTTTGAAAACAATATCTTTGTCATTTCCCAAATAGAATGCTGCATGATAAGTTATACTATATGCACCTGCTTGTTTTGCAACTGTTGCTGTATCAATTATTCTTTCAATACTTGCACTAATTTTTTCTTCTTCTCTTGCATTTAAATTAATAAAAAATGGGCCATGTGCCGTGAAAACATATTTATCAGATGCGTTTTTAACAACCTCTTTTGATTTATCGGACATTCTGACACCTTGTACAAATTCAAGTTCTATTCCGTCTAAATCCATATCATCTAAAATTTTTAAAGCATCTGCATATCCGATTTTTTTGTCAGTTCTTAAAGGCATTCCTGCTGTTAAAAAATGTAATTTATCCATTATACAAACACCTCACCTTCTTTTGGTGCGATAATTCTTAAAAAGTCTTGAGTGTTTCCGACAAAAAAACTTCCAAATTGTACGGTTGTAGGGCAGATAAAACCATTACCTGTTGCTATTAAAAATTTATCTTTATCAACTTTTGCAACAGTTCCAGGTTTGTATTTTTTAGAATTTCCGCCATATACTTTTACCATAAATACTTTCATAATATTAGTTCTAAAACGTGTTGATGCAATCAAAAATGGGTTTAATGCTCTTATAAATCTTTCTATTTCTACTGCTGATTTTGTATAATCAATAAATAAATCCTCATCTTTTAATGACTGTCCTGATATAAATTCGCCATCAGGTTGTTTATACCTTACTAATGCCCCATGTTCATATTGCTCTAAAACTGAAACAAGCATTTGCATACCAAGCATATTTAATCTGTTAAAAAGAGTTCCCATTGTTTCTATATCTGATATAGGTACTTTTTTCTGTGCAACTATATCTCCTGTGTCAAAACCCTCATCCATAAAATGAATAGTTACACCTGTTTCTTTTTCATTATTTATAATAACTGTGGAATAAGGATTTCCACCCCTGTATTTAGGAAGTAGTGAAGGATGAACATTTAAAAATCCGTCTTTTACTGAATTTAAAAGCTCAACAGGAATTTTGTAATTGAAAGAACATACAACGGCTATATCTGCATTTAAGGATTTTATATAATCAAGAAAGTTTTTATCTTTTAGGTCAGACCATTCTATATAATTCATTTTTCTTGATAATGCAAATGTTTTAAAATTGTTGTAGGTATTATGTGTAGGTTTTGCACCCATAACTCCCACAATATTAACACCTGCTGCTAAAAGTCCATCCAAACAGACATAAGCCATATCAGGTATTCCTACAAATAAAACTCTTTTTGTAAATTTTACAGTCATATTTCCTTTTTATTAAAAATGGCTGAATATAAGAAGCATTAATTGTTCATTCTTATTCAGCCATTTCTTTTTTTTACACTTTTGCAGTTAAGTATTTTTCTGCTTGTTCTTTTAATGTTTCTGCTTTATCAGTTTCTTCCCAAGGAATATCCAAATCTGTTCTTCCAAAGTGTCCGTAAGCAGCAAGTTTTTGATAGAATTTACCGCCATTCTTTGCAGGTAAGCCCCTTAAATCGAACTTATTAATTATACCTTGAGGTCTTAAATCGAAGTTTTTAGAAACTAATTCAGATAAGTTATCATCTGAAATTTTACCTGTACCAAATGTATCAACTAAAATAGAAATAGGTTCTGCTACACCGATTGCATAAGCCAATTCTATTTCACATTTTTCTGCTAATCCTGCTGCTACAATATTTTTAGCAACATATCTTGCAGCATAAGCAGCTGAACGGTCAACTTTCGTAGGATCTTTACCTGAAAAAGCTCCACCGCCGTGTCTTGAATATCCGCCATAAGTATCAACAATGATTTTTCTGCCTGTTAAACCTGCATCTCCTTGAGGTCCGCCTATTACAAATCTTCCTGATGGGTTTATAAGGATTTTTGTATCTTTATCAGGTTTAATTTTTTCTTTTTTAAATACATGATTAATTACTTGTTCTTTAAGGTCTTTTGCAATAATTTCCTGTATTTTTTCATTATCGCTTATTGTACCTATTACCGGATCATGTTGAGTGGAAATAAGAATAGTATGTATTCTTGATGGCTTTCCGTCTTTATATTCAACTGTAACTTGAGATTTTCCGTCCGGTCTTAAGTAATCCAATATACCTTTTTTTCTTACTTTTGCAAGACGGTAAGATAATTTATGAGCAAGGTTGATAGGTAAAGGCATTAATTCAGGTGTTTCGTTACATGCGTAGCCAAACATAATACCTTGATCGCCTGCACCTATATCTTCTGTTTCACTTGTAGATGTATCCGCATTATCTTTTCTTTTTTCAAGTGCCTTGTTCACACCACCGGCAATATCCGTTGATTGTTCGTCAATACTTGTTAAAACTGCACAAGTTTTATAATCAAAACCACCACCGTTTGCACCTGCGTAACCGATATTTTTAATAGTCTGTCTAACTACTTGTGGTATGTCAACATAACAATCAGATGATATTTCACCGCAAACTAAAGCTAAGCCGGTTGTAACTGTCGTTTCAGCCGCAACTCTTGATTTAGAATCTTTTGTTAAAAATTCGTCTAAAATCGCATCTGATATTTGATCGCAAACTTTATCAGGGTGTCCTTCCGTTACAGATTCTGATGTAAATAAATAATTCTTTGATACCATTGTATCCCTCCTTAATTTTTTCTCTCCGCCGGTAAGTTTTTTCATTCCGACCCGGCAACACAAACAATGATAGAACAAATATTTATATAAATCAAATAAACTTTTACAAGTTTAATTAGGTGCTGTTCACACTAAAATAATTGAGGATAATGCCCGAAAAATCTCTTTATAGCATCAGCATGAGATACTTCGGATTACATGTATATGACGGAATGCTTTTCAACTAAAATACTACACGGCTTTCTTCTTGTTAAGAAAGCCGGCAAAGAAACACCGACACGCAAGCTTTTCACGAAAATATAACCGTTCATTCTTTTAACCGCTCATAACTTGTGCTTAACAGCACTTCAAACAGATGAGCTTAGTTAATATTGAAAATTAATTACTACTAATTCACGGATATTTTCGGCAAAGCTTGCTATCGTCGGAAGAAATACTTTCGTCATTACAGCGGATTTGCGGACAGACGGAGTACTGTCATTACAAATGACAAGTAAAAAACAATGTCATTCCGAACTTGTTTGAATTCTGTAGTTTCCTGCATTATATATTTTTTAATGAATTTAAAGCTTTTATTAAGCAAAAAAAACTCCTGATTTTTCAGGAGCCCTAAATTTTTATTTTAGGAAGGAAATGTGTTAGGTTAGTTAGTGTGTGTGTTAGTTTTCTCTCTCTATTTAAACTTGTATCTCTCTTACTCCTATATAAAGTATTTTTTTTCAGTCCGATTTCAGAAAACTTATTTTTTGTTACATAACTTAATAGTTATTTGTTTAATTGTGATAAAATGATTTAAAGAAACTTGGAATTATGCTTATAGATAAATTTTATTTAGAAAATTGGATAAATACCCATAATACAGATACTAAATATGACTTAAGCGATACATGTATTAATGCATTAAGTCTGAAAGAACTATTTCAAATAACAAATTCTGATTTTTCGGACATTATGTCAAAGAAGCTTAATTATGGCTTTTTATACGGTTCTGATAAACTTTTGGAACTTATATCCGGCTTGTATGGAAAATGCGGTATTGAAAATTTAACGCTAACTCATGGTGGGATAAGCGCTAATCAACTAGCTTTAGAAACTATTATAAACAAAGGGGATAAAGTTCTTTGTATTGAACCGTCTTATATGCAGATGGGTTCACTTGCAAAATTCTACGGTGCAAACGTTCAAAGTTTTTATTTGAACAATGATGGAACACTTGATATTGAAGGATTAAGAAGCATTGTAAGTAATGATACAAAAGTGATTTGTTTGACTAATCCAAATAATCCTATGGGAAAAGAAATAAATGAATTAAATGATATTATTAATATTGCAGATAAATATGGATGTTATATATTGTCAGATGAAGCATACAGAGGTCTTTCTCATAAAGAAAATTATGTAACACCGTCAGTTTCAGATATTTATGAAAACGGTATTTCAACAGGAAGTATGTCAAAAACATACTCTCTTGCGGGTATAAGATTGGGCTGGATAAAAGCAGATGCAAAAATAATTAGTAATATTAATTTAAACAGGCAATACAATACAATAAGCATGAGTGCTTTGGATGAATATATTGCAGAAATTGCGCTTATGCATTCAAATAAGATAATAGAACGAAATAAAAATATTATTTTTAAAAATAAGGAAATATTAAAGCAATTTTTGAATAACAATAAAAATAAATTTTCGTGGATAGAACCGAATTGTGCATCAATTGTTTGTATTTTTTATAATAATAATCTGCCGTCTGATGAGTATTGTGAAAGATTATATGCGGATAAAAAAATTCTTGTTATTCCGGCTAAGGCATTTGGAATGGACGGTTTTTTCCGTCTTGGGTATGGAATGAATGCTGATTATTTGAAAAATGCATTACAACTACTTGAACAGAACTGAAAGATACATAAAAGAGCCGGCAATGTTTAACCTTCCATAAGCTTGTCATAGTTTAAATTATGACTTCTTGCCAAATTAATAAACTTATGGTTTATAAATTATTTAGTAGCTTCCCAAACGTTAGGTCTGGTGAAGTTTTGAACAGCGTGTTCATCAAAAGCTTTACCTGTTTTTTTGTTAACAGTACCGGCAGGCATTAAAACAACATCACCAACGTGTTCGTAAGAGTTAGAAATTAAATCACCTTCGATAACATAGTTGCAAGTGTTGTTGTTATCTTTTAAACCGTTTTGTTCAACGATGTGTTTA
>Ga0256405_10011941_pt1 | contig 10911 bp, 5 predicted proteins | sample RumenRJG_02DNA_FD_189096 | JGI IMG/M metagenome (GOLD analysis project Ga0256405, IMG submission 189096) | Bovine rumen microbial communities from Lethbridge, Alberta, Canada - RJG_02 | ecosystem: Host-associated > Mammals > Digestive system > Stomach > Rumen | place: Canada: Alberta | collected... | reverse complement strand
CAGGCTCTCAAAATACAGAAAAACACTTCTCTAGAAGTTGATTTTCTGAACGAAGTTAACTGCATCGGCTTACGAAGTTAACTTCGTAAGCTCATGCGAATAGGTTTATAGCCTTACGTAGTTAACTAAATTAGCCTATATCCCCAGTATATTTTGAAGTCAACATCTTTCAAAGATTCATAATTTACTGATTATCAGTAAATTGTATTCTGTTCATAATTCTAACATTCATAATCACCCCGTCATCAATTCTGAATTCGCGAATTATGAACACCTTTTAGCGATGGAAAATTAAGGAATTTAACGTTCATTGTACAATGGCGAATTCAACTTGCAAAATCCCGAAAGCATCCCGAAGGATATAAAAAAATAAAGGTGCTACTTTCACAAGCGGCACCTTTTCTCAAATTAATCTACCATAATTTATATAAGAACAATTCACTTTCTATCACACAATACCTTCCCACAATCTGCACGGGTATACTCCGTCCCCCCTCGGATGAGAGCCATACCATACGACTCATGGCACCCCGGAAGGATACACGAGCTATGTATTGGTAGCCAAGCACACCCTTCGGGATATGCCGGAACAATATCTTTGAAGTATCGAGATGATTCCCGACCTCCAAACGGAATAAGAAAATCTCAACTTACTGTTATTTTTTCTCGATATATTGCTATCGCTTTAATAATCGTCATCCGTTATTTCTTCTTATACTTATACTTGAGTTACAATCATCTTATTCAACGTGCAAAATTAACAAAAAATTACAAATGTGGCAAATTTACACCCAAAAATTATCATGAAACATTTTATAATGCTCGCAAATACACCAAAAATATACTATAATCGACTAATTATCAAGTAAATAAGTGATAAAATGGGGTTGACGAATAAGTGTATTATGCATACTCAATACAAAGCTTCTGATACAAATATTAAGGTTTTTGTTACAAAAAATAAGGTGTGATTTCAAAAAATATGTTATATTTGCAACCGAAAAAGATACCAAAATGCGCAATAACATGAAAAACAAACAATGCGCTTGAATAAATAAAAGAGAAATTCGCAGAAAACAGGTTTTACAACCTTAATATCAATTTAATACTAACTAATAATAACCAATTTAGGTTCTTTTATGAAGTACTTTAAATCTATCGAAAAGCCGTTAGTATTACTATTCCTGCTCTGTTTATTCCCTCTCGGAATATCGGCTCAGAGCATCATCAAGGGATTAGTAAAGGACGCAACCGGTGAACCAATTATTGGTGCTTCGGTTAAGGTGGTTGGCACTAACGAGGGAGCTGTTACCGATCTTGATGGTAACTTCCAAGTGAATGCTGACCCTAACTCTAAATTATCAGTTTCATACGTCGGTTTCTTGTCGCAGACCGTAAATGTGGCTGGTAGAAGAAACATTACCATCATCCTTAAGGAAGATTCTAAAACGCTTAACGACGTTGTAGTAATCGGTTACGGTACCATGAAGAAGAGCGATATCTCTGGTTCTGTAGCTACAGTCGATCAGGAAGCCGTAATGAAGCGTATGCCGCAGAATATCGGTCAGGCCCTCCAGGGTGCTGCTGCCGGTGTGATGGTTACTCAGCAGGACGGTTCTCCAGACGGTAAGGCTGCCATTCGCATTCGTGGTGTCGGAACCATCAACGGCGACGCTTCTCCTCTTTATGTGGTAGATGGTGTTCAAGTGGGTTCTAATGCTGACTTCGTGAACCCTTCTGATATCGAGCGTATCGAGGTGTTGAAGGATGCTTCTGCTACTGCTATCTATGGTTCTGCCGGTGCCAATGGTGTGATCATGATCACAACAAAGCACGGTAGTAAGGGGCACATGAATATCAATGTCACAGCTGATTTCGGTCTACAGACTTTGCCTTATACGCTTGATGTTCTCGACATCGATACTTATGCTAAGGCGCTTCGCGAAGCTAAGGCTAACGATGGCGGCCATCTGGCTAACCAGGTTTGGGATGAGCAATATGATGGCAAGCGCAACGCTATCAACTGGCAGAAGGAGATGACTCGCCCTGCTCTTCGTCAGCAGTATGGTGCTTCTCTGAACGGTGGTGCTGACAAGACTCAATATAACCTTTCTTTCGGTTGGTTGGACGTTAACGGTCTCGTCGTAAACACAAACTACCAGCGCTTCACCACTCGCGCGAACATTACTAGTAAGGTAAATAAGTTCCTCGAGATTGGTGGCGACATCAACTATACTCATAGCGAGAGTAAAGGTAGTAACATGGCTTTGGGTAACAACCAGAACATGTCTTCTCTACGTGACTTCGCTTCTTTAGCTCCTACTTTGGACTATACAACTGATAATGTTCTTGGTGGTAACATTATCAATGTGAACCTCAAGAACCCTGATGGTACCTATGGTACTGGTTATCAGCAGACTCCTAATGGTTGGGAGGGTAACACCACTATCGGCGCTAACCCTTACGCTTCGCAGATGGAGAACGGTGATCGAGCTCGCAATGGTTACGACCGTATCCAGACTACTGCTTATATCGACCTTACTCTTCTCAACGTAAAGCATCATAAGTTGAGCGCTAAGAGTCAGGGTACATATACTTATTGGGGCAACAATAGCTCTGACTATACTGGTGGTCGCCATCGTTTCAACTATATCAACGATGTCCTCACCGAAGTTCCTATGCACGATGACCAATCTTACGCATTCTCTCTGAATAACTCTAATGGTTACAGCCTCGGTATTCAAACCTATCTCACTTACAATCTAAATTACGATATTCATAACCTTACTGTAATGGTTGGTAACGAGGTAAATAAATCATGGGGACAGTGGGTAAGCGCAAGTGCTCGTAACTTCCCTTCTCTCTACAACCGTTCTATCTCTCTTACTGAAAAACCTGAGGATATCCAGGGTAATGGTGCTTATAATGATGACTCTCGTACCATCTCTTACTTCGCTCGTGGTTCTTATAGTTTGATGGATCGTTACATCTTGACTGCTACTATCCGTCGTGATGGTTCTTCTAACTTCAGTTCTGGTAACCGTTGGGGTACTTTCCCTTCTGTGGCTGGTGCTTGGCGTATCTCTGAGGAGCCTTTCATGAAGAATGTGAAGTATCTGAACAACTTGAAACTTCGTCTCGGTTGGGGTCAGACTGGTAATGCTGGTAACATGGCTGGTAAAGCTGTTGCGGCTCTTAGCGCTGACGCTGCTTATAACTTGTATGGCGAGAATGGTGTTTCTGGTGCCTTCGGTGGCAACCGTAACCGCGAGACGGGTTGGTTCTCTCCTCTCGTTGATACAAACTTGAAGTGGGAAACTACTGAGATGACTAACATCGGTCTTGACTTCGGTTTGCTCGATTGTATCGATGTCACTTTGGATTACTTCATCAAGAATACTAAGGATCTTCTCCTCTTCCAGCAGATTCGTCCTTCAGCTGGTTACACTCAGATCTATACAAACTATGGTACTATTCAGAACAAGGGTTTCGAGTTCTCTATCGGCTATCATAAGCAGGTGAACAAGGACTTTGGTTTCAACGTTCGCTTGAATGGTTCTACTATCAAGAACAAGGTTAAGAAGATGGGTGAACCTCTGTATAATACAGCTTCTGGCAACAATGGTGCTAGCGCTTATGATGGTTCTCAGGTTGGTGCTATCGATGGTAGCGGTTACTGGAATAATCACTCTATCTGTATGGAGGGCGAGGCTGTTGGCTCTTTCTATGGTTATGTAACTGATGGTATCATCAAGGATCAGGCTGACCTCGATGCTTACAAGGCTTACTTTACTGATGATTCTGGAAAGTTCCAGGATGCTGAGTCTAAGGTTGATGGTGACCACCCATTGCAGATTGGTGATATGAAGTTCAAGGATCTTAACAATGACCATAAGATCGACCAGAATGACCGTGTCATCCTTGGTAATGGTTTCCCTAAATTGAACTATGGTATCAATTTTGGCGCTAACTATAAGAACTTTGACTTCAACGTTTATATGTATGGTGTCTTAGGTCAGGATATCCTTTCTTATTCTGCTATGAAGATGAGTGCTATGGGTCAGCTCGATGACCAGACTACTCCAAACATCTTGCCTTCTGCTTATCAAGCTGCGTTCCGCAATGGTGAGGGTAGTCTTCCTCGCTTGAGTATCCTCGACCCTAACCGTAACTATCGTGTAAGTGATATGTGGGTTAAGAATGGTGACTTCCTCCGTCTGTCTAACCTCCAGGTTGGTTACACTTTGCCACAGGCTATCGCTACTAAGCTCTCTATCGAGAAGGCTCGTGTTTACCTTGGCGTAAGCAACTTGTTCACGATCTCTGGTTACAACAAGTATGGTGACCCTGAGTGTGGTTCTGGTTCTGTCCTTTATACAGGTTTGGATACCGGTCGTTATCCTCAGCCTCGTACTTTCATGGCTGGTGTAAACGTTACATTCTAATCCGTCACTTCCTTTGTAAAACTATAATTCGAATACTAATATGAAAAATAAATATTATATTTTAGGAACTACATTTTGCGGATTGATGTCTCTCGGACTAACATCTTGCGATAATGATGCGTTCCTAGATGTCGAACACTATAATACAATTGATCCTTCGGGATTGTTCGAGAAAAATTCCAATGCCGTGAAAGGTATCAACGGTGTATATGATATGATGTATCCTAATGATGACTATGATGGTGACTGGGGTTTCAAGCCTAACTTGTTTACGGGTTGTCACCCTACTATCGATACTCAGGCTACGGGTTGGGATAAAAACTGGAACTCTCAGGCTTGGAATGCTAACTCTTCGGAGTTGCTCTCGGGATGGAAACAGGTTTATGCGGGTATCATGCGTGCCAACGACTATCTTGACGGACTGGAGAAAGCGGAGACTAACCGTGAGTTTACGGAGGCTTATAAGACGAATCTGAGTGGACAGGCTCATGCTCTTCGTGGATTCTTCTATCATTGGTTGGCTACAACTTTCGGTCGTGTTCCTATGTTGGAGGCTGGTGAAAATTATGTCAATACACCTACAAAGAAACGTGCTGAAACTTATACTGAGATGTGGAACTTCATTATCTCTGACTTTGAACAGGCTGCCAAGGAATTGCAATGGACGCCTATGGATAATGAGTATGGTCGCGCTACTAAGGGTATGGCTTTGGCTTATCTGGGCGATTCGTATATGTGGAAGGCTTACCGTCTTACCGATGGTGCTAATGGTCAGACTAAAGATGAAGCTCAGGCTCTGGAACTTTATAAGAAGGCTGCTGAATGCTTTAAGCAAATCCTCGACAGTAAGACTTATAAACTCAACGAATCTTTCACCACACTTTGGGACCCTGCTTCTGCTTGGGGACCTGAGACTATTTGGTGTGAGCAACTCGATGAGGGTAAGAACTGGGGGCAATGGAATAACCTTACTTCTAAGTTGATGCTGAAATGGTATACAGCTTGTCCTGAAAATGGTGGCTGGGGTTCTCTGTTCCTCTCTTGGGAGTGGTACTCTAGTTACGAGAAGGGTGATAAGCGTCGCGATGGTTCTTGCTACACGGGTGCTGTTCTCGAGGAGTCTGAAGCTAAGGCGCTCTATGAGAAGTATAAACCGCTTTATTCTGAACAGAATGACGAGAAGTCGCCTATCTATTACAAGAATAATCCTTACTACTATGCTAGAGATTACAAAGCTGACGCTAAACCTTACAACATCGTAGACAAGACTTCTCCAGTTTATGGAAACAACCCTTATCTGCAGGAGCGCTTGGGCCATAATGGTATCGTTTACTGGACAAAGAAGGAACTTGATGAGTATCATGAAAATATGTACAAGGATCCAAAGAATTATCCTGACAAATACGATCCTAACAAATGGTTCAAGCCTGGTGATCTTAAGGCTGTAACTTCAAAGACTGTGAACTATCACTTTACCAATGGTGAATGGGCGCCAGCTATCTGGAGTTCTAAGATGTGGCGTACAGCTTCTGCTGACTATAAGTCTTGGGGTGATGGCCACTGGAGTCCTACTCCTATCTATTGGAAGCGTTTGCCTAACGTGATGTTGGATTATGCTGAATGTTTGTTCCGTACCGAGGGTGAGAACTCTGTAGAGGCTTGGAAGCAGATCAATGAGTTGCGTAATCGTGCATTCGGTAAACTTGAGGATGGTAATGAGAAAGCTCTTACCAATAAATATTTGCCTTACTATAACAGTTTCGCTGAATGGGTTGGCCGTGATGCGGAAGAGAATGTTCCTAATGGTTTCAAGAAGAAACTTTCTGCTTATCCTATTCCTTTCGGTAGCCATGGAAATACTGCCGAGGATGCCAAAACTTACTATACCGCTCTGAAGGCTAAGAAGGGCTTCACTTCTCCTGTATGGAAGGTTGCTGTAAACGAGGAGCGTCGTAAGGAGTTCAACTGTGAATGGTCTTTACGTCCTGATATGCAGCGTTCTGGCTACATGGCTGACCACGTGGCTCACAACTATCCTAAACGTCCTGCCGAGGCTAATATGGCAAATATTCCTTGGACTACTCGTGAATATGAATACGATGACTCTAAGATGGATATGCCTATTCCTCAGGATGAGATCTTGAAGAATAAGGATTGTGATCAGAACCCTGGTTATTAATGGGGGTATTAAAATACATTCATAGTTACTTTTTGCTATCGAGCAAAAAAAGTTAAAATCGTAAAGAGGACTGTGTTGTGAGGATACGGTCCTCTTCTTTTATGTGTACTTTTCTATCCGTGATAGATGAATATTCTCCCCACTACATCGGTGTCTCTCGTAACAGTTACGAGAGTTCTAGTGTAGATGAGAAATTATTCTAATAGAATCAGATATTATTCAATGCTTCATCGAGAGCTATGATGTCTTCATCGGTAGTTGCCCAACTGGTAACGAATCGACAAAGTATCTCATTCTCGTTGAGTGGTTCCCAAACTTCAAAGGCTATCTTTCGCATGAGTTGCTTTTTCTGTTCAGGACTAAGTACAACAAACTGTTGATTGGTTGGTGAATCTATACCGATACGGAATCCGTGACGCTCAAAGACGGTCTTGAGTTTCTTGGCCATCTGTATGGCATGACGGGAGATACGGAAATATAGGTCATCGGAAAACAATGTATCAAACTGAATACCTAGCATGCGACCTTTGGCAAGTAATGCGCCATGATTCTTCACAATGGTAAAGAGATGCTTTGGGGCTCTAGTGTTCGTATAAACCACAGCTTCTCCAAACATCGCTCCTACTTTAGTTCCGCCTATATAGAAGACATCACAATGTTTTGCTAGGTATGGTAAGGTCACGTCACAAGCATCGGAAGCGAGAGCATAACCTAGACGGGCGCCATCGATATAGAGATAAAGTGAATACTTACGACATACATCATAGATATCGGAAAGTTCTTGCTTGGTATACAAACCGCCTAGTTCTGTAGGGAAAGTGATGTATACCATTCCTGGCTGTACCATATGATGACTACTTTCATCGGCTGTAAAGGTTGCCATATAGTTTTCAAGTTGATCAGCTTTCAACTTGCCATCAGCACTTGGTAACGCGATGACTTTATGACTAAAGGCTTCTATTGCTCCTGCCTCATGGACATTGATATGACCGGTATCTACACAAATCACTCCCTCATAATTACACAACAAGGAATCAATAACCGTACTATTGGTTTGCGTACCTCCAACAAGGAAGAAAATGTCAGCTTCACTAAGTTCGCATGCGCTCTTAATTTTCGCTTTTGCTTGCTCGCAATAAGGATCAAATCCGTAGCCACTAGTTTTGTCTTCGTTGGTTTCTATGAGTCTTCTTAAAATCGCAGGCTCTACGCCATTGTTGTAATCACTTTCAAACGATATCATAATGTTTCTCTTATAATTGGTGCAAAAGTACAAAAAAAATAGGATTACAGAAAACGATATCGTGAATATATGAATTGCGGAATACAAAAAAATCGTACTACTCAAGAATCCATCTTGAAGTAGTACGATTGTTATTTGATGTGTTTGGCAAAATCTGATAACGACCTTACCGGCACAACACTTATTTATAAGAAATCATTGTAATGGCATATCCATAACCTGACATGCGGAAACCATGATTCTTGATGATATCTACGTCCTTATCAGAGAGTGTGATCTCTGCAACGCCCTTATCTCCTACTGCACCATTCAGTTTGTAGTCGTCTGCGTACTCTGGGAAGACGAAATCCCAGTCACCCATGAAACGAATCTGGTGATAGTTCTCACCCTTAGGGTCATTAATGATATATCCTACCTTGATCTTCATACCGACCTTTGCAGCCGCTGTAATCTGTTCATTTACCTGATCGAAAACATTCCAGTTGACACCAAATCCTTCAGCATTCTCCCAGATAATCTTTTCGCTGAGAACTGTAAGACGACCCTTAGTAGTCATTTTGTTGTCTACATAGAATGATGCGGCACTACCATCCTTGGTAGTAGCTGTTACATCATACTCGCCTGCTGCCAAATCACCTACGTTCAAAGTGATAGAAGTAGCTGTATGCTCGGTAATGTTTGCCTGAGTGTTACCAACCTTTACAGAAGCTATCTTGTCGAGGTTAAGACCATTCAAGGTAACGACACCATCATCTGTACGAAGATCACCATTAGCAACTAATGCAGATGATGTGACATTAAATTTACCAGCACCATACTTGAAACCATCTGCGCCAACGAGAGATGCACGATAGGTACTATCCTTGAGGTCTGCAGGAACGGTAAAGCTAACAGCATCGCCATTGACCTTAACATTCTGTGCTTCTTTGCCACCTATAATGATACCAGAAACCTTATCAAGGTTCTGACCATGAATAGTAGCTGTCTTACCCGGAGAAATAAATCGCTCTGTAGTAGATTCGCCCAATACAGGATCGCCTTCTGCAGGATTTACCACAAGTTTAGTAGTACGAGAGGTTGACAATCCCTTAGTTGTTGTGGCAACGATCTTAAGGATATAAGTACCTGCCTCTACTGGCTGATTGATGGTTGATCCTTCGAAAACCTTTTCACCATCAAGATACCAATCTACCCTTGTATAGTGGATAGGAGTAGCAATCACCTTGAAATTGAAACTATCCGTACGGGTAATTGTCTTCAATACTGCAGGTTCACCATTCACCCACTCTGGGATATCTGTGTTGAGGATTCGTGGAGAATCATTCTCATCAGCAGTAAAGAATGCCTCGTCACTCGAAGAACATGCTGTGAATGCCATTGGGGCTGTCATCAACAAAAGCATTCCGAATGTACGGGCTGCATTTTTAATATAATTGAATTTCATAATTCTACGCTTAAATATTGATATTTTGTATCGAATTTGCAGATTTACTTCTTAGTAGGAGCATCAACATTTACATCGTTAGCATCCCACCACATACGCTTGTGCCAGTTGTCTGTACCACCAAGACGCTGAATAGCTTCATTATAGTTGACGGTATTATACTTACCCTCAAGCATTGGATATTTCAAACGTGTTGGAGTTGAAAGATCTGCATCATCATAAGTAAATCCATCATGAGTCTTGAAGTTCGCACGATTCTGCATAACAGGATAGTCTGAACGACGAAGGTTAGCCCATGCCTCTGAAGGATTCATCATGTGAAGAATCCATGCCTGAGTATTGATGGTCTCCTTAGGGTTGCTACCCAAAGGATTAGCAGCGATAAAGGTGGTGATCTCTTCATCTGAGATTTTCTCACTATTTGTGAGATAATAGTCGTTAAGAATCTCCATTGACTCTTTTACACCCTGTTCATAGAGAGCCTCGGCGCTACCAGCAACAGCCCATCCCTTAGTCTTAGCTTCGGCCTTGAGGAAGTTAACCTCAGCAGAAGTAATAAGAAATCCAGGACGATCTGGCATCTCGAAATCAATATTAAGTGCCGGACGGAGCATACGAGCATCAAAGTTACCAGTGTTGTAACCTGCTTCAGGATCCTGCTCAACAAGTTTTGCAAGTGAAGGAATCTCAGAAAGACTAGGCGCATTTACCCAATCTGTATACCATGCTGCACCAGGGTTACAAGCAGGTTCCTTCATATTGTTACGCTTTAAATATGCTACGACATCATCGGTAAGATCATGGTTACCTTCACGATCTGGCTTAATCTCACTACGCTTAGGATTAACATAGTGACGGCAAATACGATACATACGTGGGTCACCAGTCTTCTCCATCAAGTTAACGAAAGTAGAACTTACGAAGGTTGGAGAAGTAGGATCTTGACCATAAAGGATTTCACCCAATGCATTTACACGGAAATCGTACTCCTCAGCACCTTTATAAAGAGTGAAAGCCTGATCAGAGTATCTTACAAAAGCATCCTCACTAGGTTTTACGATATAACCATGAACGTCGTTAAGAGCTTTCTCGAATTCCTTCTTAGCCTTCTCTGGTTCAACATCAGAGATACGCATAGCAAAACGCAAACGAAGACTATTAGCATAACGCTGCCATGCCTTTGTATCACCATCAAAGTTGGTTACATCACCAGTAATACGATCGGTGCCCTTATCCAACTGGTTTACACAAGAATCAAGTTCTGTGAAGAACCAGTTATAGATATCTTGTTGCTTATCATATTTAGGATTAGCAACACCTTCTGTGTAACCCTTACCAGCCTCTGAGCATGGGATATCTCCATAGATATCTGTAAGAACAGACATCAGATATACCTTATGGATACGTAAAACAGCATTTAAATTGAGTTTTCCACTCTCCTCTGTATTCTTAATAGCATCAACAAGGTTCTTAATTGCGACCGTATAGAAGCGATCCCATACAAGACGAGACTGGTCATCCTGAGCATGTACACTACCCGCATAATTGGTAACATTCCACGCTCCTGCGAAATGCTGTGTAAAACCGGTAATATAACTAC
>Ga0256405_10011940_pt1 | contig 10912 bp, 10 predicted proteins | sample RumenRJG_02DNA_FD_189096 | JGI IMG/M metagenome (GOLD analysis project Ga0256405, IMG submission 189096) | Bovine rumen microbial communities from Lethbridge, Alberta, Canada - RJG_02 | ecosystem: Host-associated > Mammals > Digestive system > Stomach > Rumen | place: Canada: Alberta... | reverse complement strand
GCAAAAGAAGAACTCTTTCAGGGGGATGGCTCCTGACGGCACATCAGCCTGCGAATATTCCAACCTCTACTGCCGGTTTGAGCTCGGTGATCCTGCTCCGACAGATTTTGCGGCTAGACTCTACCGGCCGGTCGAACCGCATCCCTTCCTGCCGGAAGGCGATCCTATCGAGGAGGCTGAAGCCTGCAGGGAGATCCTTTCAATCCAATCGACAGGTCTCGCGGCCCGTATGGAGCACATCGGCTGCAAAAAGGCCGTTCTGGGAATATCCGGTGGCCTGGACAGCACCCTGGCCCTGATCGTCACGGCCATGGCGTTCGACAAGTTGGGACTCGACAGGTCCGGGATCATCGGCATCACCATGCCTGGCCTCGGAACTACAGTCAGGACCAAATCCAACGCCACGGACCTGATGGAGGCGCTGGGAGTGACTTCCAAGGAAATCTCTGTTGTTCCAGCCGTAGAGCTGCATTTCAAAGACATAGGCCATGATCCCACCGTTATGGATTCCACTTACGAGAACGCCCAGGCCCGCGAGAGGACACAGATCCTTATGGACATAGCGAACCAGGAGAATGGGCTCGTCGTGGGTACAGGTGATCTTTCCGAGCTGGCCCTTGGCTGGTGCACCTACAACGGGGATCACATGTCGATGTACGGGGTCAACGCCTCTGTCCCTAAGACTTTGATTAAGCATCTTGTCCGCTGGGCGGCCGGGAATGTGTTCACCGCTCCTTCGCTTTCGGGTGGGCGTTCAGCTGCTGAGATCCTGATTGACATAGTGGAAACTCCTATCAGTCCGGAACTTATGCCGGCGGATTCCAAGGGAGAGATCAAACAGAAGACCGAGGATCTCATCGGCCCGTACGAGCTTCACGACTTCTTCATCTACAACCTGATGCTCCACGGCTACTCCCCTTCCAAGATCTACTTCCTGGCCTGCCATGCGTTCGAGAAAAGCTACGACGCCGAGACGATCCTGAAGTGGCTCAAGAAGTTCTACTGGAGGTTCTTCAGCCAGCAGTTCAAGCGCTCCTGCATGCCTGACGGCCCGAAGATCAGCCCGGTCAGCTTCTCGCCCCGTGGAGATTTCCGCATGCCATCCGACGCCAAAGTCCAGCTCTGGATCTCCGAACTGGAAAAACTCAATTAATAATCGTACATTCGCGCATAAAGATAGCTGTTATGCCGGACTCGAATTTCATAGATTACGTAAAGATTTTCTGTGCCTCAGGACATGGAGGCGCCGGCTCAATGCACCTTCATAGGGCCAAATATGTCCCTAAAGGCGGCCCGGACGGTGGAGACGGTGGCCGGGGTGGGCACATCATCCTGAGAGCCAATCCCCAGTTCTGGACCCTTATTCATCTTAAGTATCGCAAGCATGTCAAAGCCGACAACGGGGCCAGCGGCTCAGGAGGACTCAGGACCGGCAAGAACGGAGAGGACATCATCCTCGAGGTTCCAGTTGGCACTGTAGTCAAAGATGCTGAGACAGAGGAGGTTCTGTTTGAGATGATGGAGCCCGGTGAGGAGAGGATCCTATGCAAGGGAGGCCGTGGCGGACTCGGCAACAACAACTTCAAGACCGCCACGAACCAGACCCCGAGATATGCCCAACCTGGAGAGGAAGGAGAGGAAGGATGGTTCATCCTCGAACTGAAACTCCTTGCCGACGTCGGACTGGTAGGTTTCCCGAACGCTGGTAAATCCACGCTGCTCGCGGCTATCACGGCAGCGAAACCCAAGATCGCCAACTACGCCTTCACAACCCTGGAACCGAACCTCGGGATAGTCAAATACTATGACGACCAATCCTTTGTGATGGCTGACATCCCTGGAATCATCGAGGGCGCGCATGAAGGCAAGGGCATCGGAATACGTTTCTTGAGGCATATCGAGAGAAACTCCGTCCTCCTGTTCATGGTCTCGGCCGAGGAGGATGACATCGCCGCAGGCTACCGGACCCTCCTTAACGAGCTGGAGGAATATAACCCGGAACTTCTTGATAAAGAGCGTGTTCTAGCCATCACTAAATGCGACCTCATCGACAAGGAGATCGAGTCTCAGATTGAGCCCACTCTCCCGGAGGGCATACCGCACGTCTTCATATCCTCGATCTCAGGGGAAGGGCTCAAAGAGCTCAAAGACATGTTATGGTCAGCGCTTCAATCATAGGCACCCTGCACAGTCTGGACCAGGATGTGACACTGTGGCTCAACAGCCTCAGTACACCTTGGACTGACAGCATGTGGACAATGTTCTCGGACAAGTCGTTTTGGATCCCGACCTACATAATCTGCGTCTATTTCCTTTTCAAACGGCTCGGCTGGAAAATAGCTTTGATTGTGCTGGCCTCTTGCGGATTGGCATTCGCCGCCTGCGACCAGTTCTCCAACCTCGTAAAACACGCGGTCCTGAGACTCCGGCCAAGCTACTCTTTCCGGATGCTTAACGGCGGGCTTAACCTATTGGAAAGCCGAGGCGGATTCTACGGCTTCTTCTCAGCGCATGCCGCAAATGCGTACGCTGTGGCCATGTGCTTGATTATCGGATTCAGAAACGACAACACCCACACCTACAACGCATTCTGCAAATGGGCACTCGCTTGGGCTATGCTCATCTCCATCAGCAGGATCTTTGTCGGAAAGCATTACCTCGGCGATGTCATAGTCGGAGCCATGATAGGCATCACTTTCGGATATTTCATCGGCATAATAGCAAGATACCTTGTCCAGCATTATGTGGACAAGGTACCTTTCACAGGCCTTACAGCCATTATTAACAAGAAACTCCCTACAATTCAGGAAGAGCCTTCTCCATCTGGATCCCCCTCGAACCCTTGACCAGGATCGTGAATCCGCTGATGGGATTCGCCTTAAGCCATTCGGCAAGTTCTTCTGAAGTGGCGAACCAGAACAAGTCATCCCTCTGGATGCCGGTAAGGGCTTTCTTGAACTCCTCTCCTACCAGGCAAACGAAATCCAGTCCCATGGACAGGACCTGGGAGAGAACCTTGTGATGTTCCGCCAAAGACTCTTCTCCCAACTCACGCATATCCCCAAGCAAAGCTGCCTTGCGGAAAGCCTCTACGTGTCCGAGATTCTCCAATGCTGCGGCCATACTGGTAGGATTGGCGTTGTAGGCATCCTGGATCAGGATATTCCTATCCGTTTTTTCCAGTTGGGAACGGTTATTCTTAGGAATATATTCACTGACAGCCTTGATCCCATCCTCGAGGGAGACTCCGAAATGTTGCCCCACAGCCAAAGCGGCGGCCACGTTGGTGGCGTTATACGCCCCCGCGAGATGGGTCTCCACAAGGAGGCCATCAGGAAGCCTCATCCTTAAATATGGGTGTTCGGCGCTTGACGGAAGGACCTCAGCCCGCAGGGAGGTAAGGCCATAAGGGATGACCCGGTTGGTGAGCGGAGTCGAACCATGGTTGGTGAGCGGAGTCGAACCATGGTTGGTGAGCGGAGTCGAACCACCGCTCTGGGGCCAGCGGGCGGCGGCCATGGCCATAAGGTCAGGATCGTCCGCATTGACAAAGGCATGACCGCCATGGGCGGCGAGATAGTCATACAACTGGCCTTTAGCCTTCTTCACACCCTCGAAACTGCCGAAACCGAGCAAATGGGCCCTGCCTACATTAGTGATGAGGCCATAATCCGGCTCACAGACATTCACCAATTTGGAGATGTCATCCGGATGATTGGCTCCCATCTCAATAACAGCCAGCTCAGTGTCTCCGTTAATCGACAGAAGGGAAAGTGGCACGCCGATGTCGTTGTTGAGATTCCCGCGGGTCGCTGTGACATTATATTTAGAGGAAAGGACGCGGGTGATGAGCTCTTTGGTGGTGGTTTTCCCGTTTGTGCCAGTCAATCCAATGACTGTCAATCGTTTCCCGGCTACAAAAGTATTCTCCCGATGGTAACGGGCAAGGTCCTTAAGGGTCTGGAGAGTGTCCGGAACCGGAATCACCCTTTCATCCCCAGAGACGGCGGCCGTTGACGCCGCATCGACCACAGCATATTTCGCTCCGGCCTCCAAAGCCTTGAGGGCGAACTCATTACCGTTGAAATTCTCCCCTTTCAGGGCCACAAACAACTCTCCTCCGGAAATATTCCTACTGTCCGTCGTGACAGAGGAGCATTCCTTAAAAATGGAATATAGTCCTTGAATATCCATTGTCGCTAAATTACTTGCTACCGGTGCTTCCCCAGCCTCCGGAGCCTCTTTCCGTTTCTGAGAGGACCTCCACATCCTCCCACTCTACTCTCTCATGACGGGCGACAACCATCTGCGCTATCCTCTCGCCCGGAACTAGCTCAAAGGGCTCGCTTGAGAGATTGACCAGGGAGACCCTCAACTCCCCCCGGAAGTCGGCATCCACCGTTCCGGGAGAGTTGATGATCGTTATACCTTTCTTGGTGGCCAGACCACTGCGGGGACGCACCTGGGCCTCGTATCCAACTGGAAGCTCAATGGAGATTCCGGTGGGAACCAGAATCCTCTCAAGGGGCTTCAGGACAATCGGTTCTTCAAGGTCAGCCCTCAGGTCCATTCCGGCCGACGCCTCAGTAGCGTAGAACGGATCAGGCCACTTGCTCTTGTTTACTATCTTTACTTTCAGCATCCTTATCAGGAATTAAAAGATTGAGAATGACACCCACGATCGAGGCGAGACCGATCCCGGCGAGGGAGAACTTGCCGAAGCTGATGACAGCGCCACCGATTCCGACAGTCAGGATGATGGAGGCGATGATCAGGTTGCGGGTCTTGTTCATGTCTATCTTGGCCTTGACCATGTTATTGATTCCGACCGCGGCGATGCTTCCGAAAAGAAGGAGCATGATACCTCCCAGGACAGCCTGGGGAATGGTCTGGATGGCCGCTCCAACCTTGCCGATCAGAGAAACGATGATCGCTGAAAGGGCGGCTATTCTCATGCAGGCGGGATCAGTCGCCTTGGTGAGAGAGACAGCTCCGGTGACCTCCGAATAAGTGGTGACAGGCGCTCCACCCAGGAAAGCGGCAAGCATACAGGCAAGTCCGTCACCCATCATTGTCCTGTGCAGACCGGGATCTTTGACATAGTCCTCTCCAGCGATCTCGCTGATCGCGTAGACATCACCCACATGCTCGATGATAGGAGCGATGGCTACAGGAGCCATGAACACGATAGCCTGCCAGGAGAAGCTCATCTTGGTGAAATGAGGAAGGGCGAACCATTTGGCCTCGGCGAGAGCGGTGAAATCCATTCCGCTGCGGAAGAAGATCAGGGCGGCGATGTAACCGGCGATCGCTCCGAAGAAAACGGGGATAAGCTTGATTATGCCTTTACCCCAGATTGAGCAGGCGATGGCGACCAAGAGTGAGATCAGGGCAAGAATCCAGTTCTGGCTCGCCATGTTGACTCCTGTTCCGGCAAGAGAGAGACCGATAAGCATGATGACCGGTCCGATCACGATCGGAGGGAAAAGTTTCTTGATGAAGCTGATACCAAACAGTTTGACAAGAAGACTCATCAAAAGGTACACCACGCCAACCGCCACAAGACCACAGAACATACCAGGCATTCCGTAGAGCTCAGTAGCCTTCACGATAGGAGCTATGAAGGCGAAACTGCTACCGAGATAGATGGGGACTTTACCCTTGGTGACACCATGGAACAACAGGGTTCCAAGACCGGCCGCCAACAGCGCTATGGCCGGGTCAAATCCGACAAGCAGAGGAACAAGCACCGTGGAACCGAAGGCCACGAACATGAACTGAACGCCTACTATCGTACGCTTCAGTGGAGTTAATGATTGGGTTGCCATAATAATACCAGTTATTTGGATGCTCTTGAATATAGGAACGCGGCCACCACACCGAAAATCACGTTAGGAAGCCAAAGAGCGACCACCGGGGCCATGGCTCCGGAATAGACGAACATCTGGCTGAAACGGAGGAACAGTATGTAGGTGAAACTAAGCGCGATTCCTATTCCGATATTGAGCCCGATCCCTCCCCTTCTCTTTCTCGAAGAAAGGCTGGCCCCCATAATCGTCAGGATGAAGGCCGAGAAAGGCAAGGCGTAACGGGTATGTTTTTCAATCAGGGCGTACATGACATTGGTGTCCCCGCGCATTTTCTGCTGCGCGATGAGGTTGTTGAGCTGGCCTATCGGCAGAGTCTCAACGGTGTTCTTGTTACGGTAGAAATCAGTGACTGTCAAGCTGATGACCGTGTCGATCTTGCTTCCGGACCGGACCCTGTCCTCAAGTCCTTCGGTATAGTCCCGGATAAAATAGTTGTTGAGCCTCCAGCTGCCGGAAGTGCTGTCCCAGACAGCGGTCTCGGCGGAGAGCTTGCTGACCAGCTTATTGTCCTTGATGTCCTCCAGTGTGAAGCCGTAAGCTGTGTTGTTCCAAGATCCGAACGACTCCACATAGACGAACTTCCCAGTGTCGATCTGATAATGCACATTGTTGGAACTGAACGGGTTCCTATGCTTGACATAAGTGGACTCGAACTGCAGCCTCGTAACGTTCGACCGTGGAATTACCCAAAGGCTCAAAGAGAGTGATAGCAAGGCGATAAGGGCGGCGGAGATGATGTATGGCAGCATCATCCTCCGATAGCTCACGCCGCAGGACAGGATCGCTATGATCTCGCTGTCAGCCGCCATCCTGGAAGTGAAGAAGATAACCGTGATGAACACGAACAACGGACTGAACATGTTCATGAAATACGGTATCCAGTTGACATAATAGTCCAGGATAATAGCTTTCAGCGGAGCCTTATTCTCGACAAAGTGGTTGATCTTCTCACTGATGTCGAAGATTATGACTATCACGATTATGAGCAATAGGGCGATGAAGAAGGTCAAGATGAACTTCTTGATGATGTACTTGTCTATCTTCTTCAATCCTGTTTCCATATCCTACAATCTCGCGCTGATTCTCTTTACCGTCGCGTCTTTCCATGATGAGAAGTCCCCCGCCTCGATATGCGCCCTTGCCTGGCGGACAAGATCGAGATAGAAAGCGAGGTTATGCTCGGAAGCGACCATAGCGGCGAACATCTCCTTCGCCACGAAAAGGTGGTGGAGGTACGCTTTGGAATATTCCTTATCAACAAATGACGTACCGTCTGGATCGATGGGCGAGAAATCATCCGCCCATTTTGCGTTGCGCATATTCATGATGCCATTCCAGGTGAACAGCATCCCGTTGCGACCGTTTCGGGTCGGCATGACGCAATCGAACATGTCCACTCCCCTCGAGATTCCTTCAAGGATGTTGGCGGGAGTGCCGACTCCCATCAGATACCTGGGTTTATCCTCCGGCAGGATAGGACACACGAGTTCCAGCATCTGGTACATCATCTCAGTCGGTTCCCCAACGGCGAGACCTCCGATCGCGAAGCCTCCGACAGCGGGACTGTCACCGACCAGGGTCCTGGCGTGGTCCACAGCGCGTTTGCGGAGCTCCGGATAGACGCAGCCCTGGATGATCGGGAACATCACCTGATCGTAACCGTATAGGGGTTCGGTCTCCTGAAAGCGTTTGAAATATCTCTCAAGCCAACCCTGGGTGAGTTTCAGGGATTTCGCGGCATACCGCTCGTCAGCATCCCCGGGACAGCACTCGTCAAGTGCCATCATGATGTCCGAGCCGATGATCCGCTGAGTGTCCACATTGTTCTCGGGGGTGAAAGTATGTCTCGATCCGTCAATATGGGACTGGAACCTGCAGCCTTCCTCGGTGATCTTTCTAATCTGTGTGAGCGAGAAGACCTGGAAGCCACCGCTGTCGGTCAGTATCGGCCTGTCCCATGACTCGAACTTATGGAGGCCGCCGGCAGAGCGAAGCGTCTCCAGCCCGGGCCGAAGATAGAGATGGTACGTGTTTCCGAGTATGATCTCAGCCCGGATGTCATCCCGTAAATCCCTATGATACACTCCTTTGACTGACCCCACTGTGCCGACAGGCATGAAAATAGGGGTCCTGACCTCACCGTGCCCGGTGGTGAAGACTCCTGTCCTTGCCCCGCTCCGCGGATCTTTCGCTATCGTTGTGAATCTCATTCTTTGCGATTTGACTTTCAAATATAGTGTTTTTTACAGTAAAAACCCTTATTTTTGTTTGATTCGTTTCCTTTGGAAAACACTAAAAAACTATAAATAATGCAGAACAAATCCATCACTCTCAGGCTTATCCTGATGAACTTCCTGGAATTCGCCGCTTGGGGAGCTTATCTCACCTCGATGGGCAGTTTCCTCGGAAAGGCAGGACTTGGCCCGCAAATCTGGTTATTCTTCGCCTCGCAGGGGTTTGTGTCCATCTTCATGCCCGCCCTCATGGGAATCGTGGCCGACAAGTGGATCCCCGCACAAAAGGTCCTGTCCCTATGCCAGGGACTTGCCGGTGTTTTCATGCTCCTTACCGGCTGGTACGCTATGGGACACGTGAATCTCACCGAAGGGTCATACGTAATCTCAAGTGACTTCAATTTCACGGTGTTCTACCTTTTCTATCTCATGAGCATCGCTTTCTTCATGCCCACGATAGCCATCTCCAACTCGGTGGCTTACAACGCTTTGGAGAAAGAGGGTAAGGATCCTGTCAAGGATTTTCCTCCGATCAGGGTCTTCGGTACGGTGGGATTCATCCTCACAATGCTTTTCGTCAATTTCGTCAAGAATGGTGAAGGCATCCAGTACCAGCACACATATAACCAATTCTTCGTGTCCGGCATCATAAGCCTCATCCTGTGCGTTTACGCCCTCACACTCCCCGACTGCCCTTGCAAGCCGAAAGCGCAAGGATCCCAGTCCTTCGCCGAGGCTACCGGCCTGAACGCGTTCCGTCTTTTCAAGGACCGCCAGTTCGCGGTGTTCTTCATATTCTCAATGCTGCTGGGAGCCTCCCTGCAGATCACCAACGGTTACGCCAACACCTTCATCACCTCGTTCAAGGACAATCCCGCATTCGCTAACGCGTGGGGAGCCAACAACGCCAATGCCCTCATTTCGCTAAGCCAAGTCTCCGAGACCCTCTGCATCCTTCTTATCCCCTTCTTCATGAAGAAGTTCGGCATCAAGAAAGTCATGCTTATCGCCATGTTCGCATGGGTCTTCCGCTTCGGCTTCTTCGGGGCCGGCAATCCCGGCGGTGGTGTATGGATGTTCATCCTCAGCTGCATTGTCTATGGCGTAGCATTCGACTTCTTCAACATCTCCGGTTCCTTGTTCGTGAACGAAAACACCGACAAGGGCATCCGCTCCAGCGCGCAGGGTCTTTTCATGCTCATGACCAACGGTTTGGGAGCGTCGATAGGAACATGGGCAGCTGGCCGGGTGGTGAACCACTGCGTGTACAACGCCGCTGAGCCGTCGTGGAGCACCGCATGGTACATATTCGCCGCTTACGCCCTTGTGGTAGGAATCCTGTTCATGATCCTGTTCAAGGATCCGGAAAAGGTCAAAGCCGCCACTGACAACGCTCAATCCTGAAAATCCGGCTCTCGGACATATAGTACTTGATGTCGTAGCATCGGTACTCATCGTGATTCCTGACCTTATGGTAGGAGGTGACGCAACCAAGGTTGTATCCCATCTGCACAAGGTCAGGAATATCAATTGATGTAATGCCGGAATCCAGCAGGGAGACCAGAATGGAATAGTTCCGGTCGATAGCCCCGATAATTCTCATCTTCAGCCCCTTGACGTTTCCTCCTTTTTGATAGTGCCATTTGTTCTTGCAGGACGGAGAGCAGAACCTCATGTCTTTCCGCCCATAAGGAAGGACATCCCCGCACTCCAGACATCTCTTCCCCTCTTTGTCATCTTCCTTATAGCTCATGGGGTGAATATGCGCGAAAAGAGGCGATATGTCAAGGGATTGGAGGGGGTATGATGAGATAATCGGCGATAAGATTTTGTTTTATCGATAAAAAGAAATCATCAATCATAAAAAACCGAAAAATCTTCTGTTATTATTTTTAGAATCCTTCCTGATCAACTGGCGAGAAACTATCTTCGCGGCATTAACCAACATCAACTGAATTATGGAACAACTGAACAAAATTGAAATCCGGGGGAATGTCGGCAGCGTCAACATTCTCAGGGTCGGAAACACGAGGGTGGCTCATTTTTCCGTGGCGACAAACTTCGCTTACAAAGACCGCAATGGTGAACCGGTGATCGAGACCACATGGCACAATGTGACGGCATGGGAAGGAAACAAAGGTATCCCCTCTTTGGAAATGATCTCAAAAGGATTCCCTATCTATGTGACTGGCCGGCTGAGGATTCAGAAATACATCGCCGGTGATGGATCCGAAAAGACTAGTTATGACATAATCGCCAACACGATCGAAGCGGTAGAAAGCAACATCTCACCGCAAATGTCTTAGCGTCAGGAACATCCCGATGAAAGGCTGTGGGGCGGCAAAAGTGGGGATTTCATCGGGATTTTTAGGTTATTTAATCTATTACTTTAAATAGGAAATTTAGTCATTAATCTCCTTATTATAAATGCGATAACATCTATCAGATAAATTAATTTTACAATAAATTGCGAAAAATATTTTGGAGATTAAATTTTAATATTTATATTCGCGGTACAATAAGGCCTACAGGAAAAGGCTGGTGGCCGCCGAAGCGGAATTCCTTGTGTCGATCAAGGCCGTCAGGCAGCAGCGATGCCGGATGAGTCCGCTCTCCACCATCAGAACTCCTTACCGTGGACCGAAAACGAATTCTTGCGAAAACCGCGGCCTTCTGGCCGCGGTCTTCATTTATTGCCGTATGTGATTGGGAACCTACCGTCCCTTATACATGCTGTCGTAGTATTTGAGATAGTCGCCACTGGTCACGTTGTCGAGCCAGTCCTGGTTGTCGAGATACCACCTCACG
>Ga0256405_10011939_pt1 | contig 10912 bp, 7 predicted proteins | sample RumenRJG_02DNA_FD_189096 | JGI IMG/M metagenome (GOLD analysis project Ga0256405, IMG submission 189096) | Bovine rumen microbial communities from Lethbridge, Alberta, Canada - RJG_02 | ecosystem: Host-associated > Mammals > Digestive system > Stomach > Rumen | place: Canada: Alberta | collected... | reverse complement strand
GAGAGCTTCCTCGGGCGTCTCGTCCGTCGCCGGTTCCATCTTGACGCCAAATCGTTGGCTGATATCAGCGGCGATGTCGAGCACATTTTTCCGGCAGTCGTCCAGTGGCAGTTTGAGATTGCTCAGACGGATGTGGCCAAGGGCTTTTTCTTCTCCGTAGAAATTCAGGCTTAGCGTCTGGCATCCGAAATACGGTTTCGAAAGGCGAGCGATGGCGAAGTAATGCCGATTCGTTCCACCATAAGTGGAGGAATCCAATTTCGCGCCGAGCAGCTTGGCGGCTTCCGACGAGCCGATGCGCAGGTCGAACGGCGAGTCAACGACCAATTCGCCGTTTTCCATTCGCATGTGCTCCTCTTTGTAGGCATCAGGAAGCATGGGCACAGCGGATTGTGCACTGCCCGATTCAACCGACCTCTTCTTCAGCTCGTCAAGCGCCTTTTGCAGTTCCGCACGCTGGACCGCTCTTTGCTGCCTTTGCTCCTCTCTTGCGCGAATCATCGCCTTGGCACCGAAGAGGCCGGAGACTGAACAGGAAAAGACTCCCAGCAAAAGCAGCGCCACGACTACTGAACGCGTTGGGCCGCGGCTGATGCTCTCTGGCAAATCAGACGGCTCGACGGTGCGAACCCAGAAAGTCGTCAGTGCGACTGGCATGAAAAGACCGCCGAAACTTGCAATGAGGTCGCCGAAAAACAGCACGCCCGTGCGCGCCAGCACGGTGCCGGACGGCGCAGGCAGACCCACCATCTCCCCTCTCGAATACCATGCCGCTAACGAGCTTGGAATCGCAGATATTCCCGCCATGACAAGCCAGGCGGCGACAACCATGAGGAGACTGCATGCGAACCGGCCGCGCACGAAGCGCGACGATGCGCCCATTGCCGTCGAGCCCATAATCGGATGGATTGCGCTTAAAACAACGGCGAAGCTCCAGCGCACGAGAATCCAGACGATGGCAACAGCCAACGGGGCCAGTGCTATGCACGCGAGGATGGCGGAAAGCGTAGCCGCCGATCCGCCGACCTGAGTAAGCTGTGCGTTGGATGCAAAACCAATTACAATGACAAGCGCAATGATCGCGACGACGATAAGGGCGACCTCGGCGAGCATACGCAGGAATCCCGTCGCCATCATGCGTCCACAGGCCGCGGCGATTCCGCCGCCGGACGGACGACGCTGCCCGGTGCACTTTAGAAACACGCTGTCTACGACAAGCGCGACTGCGACGAGCCCAAGCGTCAAGCCGAGCGCCGTGACGACAAAGTTCTCGAACCTGATGTTGGCAAGATTCTCCGCGCCGCTCGACGCGACTGAATAACGATAGACCGCCATCACAAGCTGGAGTGGCACGAAGACCGCGAGGAGCGCCGGCCATTTTTCCTTGATGACCTGCCAGTAGACGTGGAGCGCCTCGATCAGCGTTTCCCAGACATTTGCGGAATAGCGTTTCATAGACCGCTATTGTATCATATTTTCCGGCATCAAATCCAATGGCCTAAGGACCGCCCTGTTTTTGCCTTCCAGCATGCGGCTTTGTTTCGGGCAACCGTGCTCGCCCTTTGAGGCGGGCGCCTTGCCCGTCCTTCGTCCCGCTCGCCGTATACATATACGGCTTCGGGGTCGAGTCCTGTGCAATCCGCCACGCCTAAAAGGGTTCCGCACCCCTGATTGACATCGTCTTCGGCGACTCCGCTTCGCTTCGGGGGATACCGGCTTCGGCCCAAAACAAAGCGCAATCCTTGAGACCAAGAGCCAACAGGGTCAATCTCATTCCGAAGACTGCATAGACATGGTGTTGATTACATTTTCAAAATACGCGCGACAGTTCTCCCAAGCATTTGTGTCTGCGACAATCAAATTCGCGCACAAATGCCTGTCACTGCTTGCCGCATACCCCGGAACGCAATCCACAAGCATGGCATCGACGGCAACTGCGCTTGCTATGTTGGTCCGATTCGCATACATGGCCTGCACGCCCGCGTTCCATGCGGGAGAATTTGTCATCCCCGCTTGATACGACGTCTTCAATATGTCACAGAATTTCCTGCCCGCCATATTCCTCTCCCTCTCTGAATACTTTGCTGAGTTGCCGATGACTTCATTTGCAAATGACGAAAGCCACTCGTCAAGGCCATGCCACATGAAAACAAGCTCCAACGACTCCATCCTTGCCGGCTTATCGTTGCCAACAGCATAAGCCTCGACTGCTGGCAGGGCATTCGTATACGACATCGCCGCGCATTGTCTAATGGCTGCCTCAGCAAGGGCATTCCGGCGACCATCGTCATAACGAGTTCCTGACAACGCGTTCGAGGCAGTGAAGCTGAGATTGTTCAGATACCAGTCAAAGACTTCCTGTTTTTCGGCAGAGGTCCAGCTTGCATCACCAGCGAAGAAATCTGATTGTAGAGCAACTGCGTGCGGTAGTGATACAATCCTGTCACCTTGCAGACGCGTACAAACAAGGAGCGGGGACAGCATGGACCTGATCAGGCTGTTTGTCTCAGAGCAAGTATGCCCGGCAGAAGTCAACGACATCGCAACCGTTGAAATGACGACAGTTATCCGTGCTACGGCCCTCATTGTGAATACACCTCACTTTCATTCGTAGAAACATCATTGGCACCTACTGCAATATAGATCGCCTGTTGTCCACCTTCTGGCAGCGCCTTAACTTTGCCGAATGGGATATCAACTCCATAATCTCCAGAATTCCCGTACATCAAGAGCGACATGACTATTGCCTCAACCGTGTCATTCCTCTCATAAAACCCTCTTCTCGTTTCTCGCCCCCAATCAATGTCACTGTTTTGAAACTGGAAAGATGTAATTGCATCCTGCCGTCTTTGTAGGACTGCCTCAGAAAACTCAATATAGCAATCGTCCAGACCCAGGGCGTGCCCAAGTTCATGCACTACGTCGCGCAGGCGAACTTTCGAGCCAATCAATATGCCGCGCCTTGACTGAAACGCTCTTGTAGATACATGTGGCGTATCGCTACATCCACGAATATCCCCTGTATAATATATTTCAATGCAGTCTCCAGCCGAATAGGTGTCCAACAAACTTTTTGCCTGGTCGTTTAGAACTTCCACGTCGTTTCCAGCATCGTCCTTGACCATTTCGCTACACACGAAGTCCCAATCTGCGGATGTGCCGACATTGTGTGTAATGTTAGTCAGGCAAAAAACGACGCCGACCTGTGCAAACACTAGATTTGCAAAATCAATATGCATACGTATACTGCTATCTTGCCAACCAATTTCATCTGCTGGAGGTGCAACGGTAAATGCCCGGACTAGATATGTCTTCTCGCTCACGATCGGAAGAACGAATCTAGGTTGAATGTCATCATTGTTAAAACGCGCCTCCACGACAATTGTCCCGCTGGTGGCTGTTGCTTCCACGAACACATTCGTACCAGAATTCTCAGAAACAGTTCCGGGCCCAGAAACAATCGACCACGCAATCTCATCCGCTTGATATCCTTGTCCATTGAAATCCACCCGCAGGGCAGCAGGATTCTCGAATACAATGCGCGAAGGGTTGACTATCGAATCATTTACGTCTTCGATCTCGCTGCACACAAGTCTGCGGATTGGCTCGATGGCGCGATACGATTTGGCGACGCCTCGCGTCTCGCCGCTCGGCAAGGTGAACAACGCCGTAAATGAACCGCTCCCGATGTTGGGCGATGTCATATAGAACGTATATGACGCGCTTCCGTCGGATGGTGTCACCGAGAAAAGCGAAATACCGGACATGGACTGGAGCGGCTGCGTGGCGGCTGCGTCCGACCAGAACAACGCGCCGTAGGAGCCCTCCCAGGATATATCGACGACGGCATTGGTCTCGACCGGGCAAATCAGCGAAACGGAAACGGGATATACGCGCTCAGGCCTATCGCCCTCGTTGATGAAATGGATGGACTGGACGGAAAGCGAACAAGAGACCTGGGGAGAATCGTTTGTGCCGTAGCTCACATAAAGGTAAGACGTCAAAGACCGGTCAAAGCCGAACGAGGCAGTCACGGACAAATTTGCAGACCGCCAGTCTGCAAGACCAGCCGTCACCGCCGTTGTCTGCGAGTTGGGCGACGCAATCGTCAATGCCTCGCTTCCTGTCCACAGGAACGATGCAGCACTTCCGCGATAGTCAAGAAGATCCGCATGGAAAGTCACCGGACCTGCCGTCGGGTCGATGTGCGTCACATCCGGCGAGCCGCAAAGCCACGGAAGCCACCAAAGCCGCGCATACCCCATGCCAGCCGCGTAGTCAGTCCAGAAATTGCCGCTGTCAGGAACCCATTGCGCGCTGTCCACACCGCCAAAAGAGCGCAGCATCGGTGCTCCGCGCATCGTCGGCACATCATCGACCGCAGAAATAGTCACATTGCTGCTTGGCGGGAACACGGTCAAGTCGTATGCGGGGCCCTTCTCCAGCAGGAAGCCATACTCCCCTGCGTTGGTGACGGCGACGGAAAGATCGCCAACCGTCAGGAATGTCGTTTCGGGCGGGTCGTCTGCAACGGCGACGGAGAGCTTGTAGAGCCCGTTTGTGAGCCCTTCGCCAACTTGCGCGTCGACCCACTGCGGATAGCCGACGGCAAGAATCTCGGTCGCATTAGTGAAGTTCGCCGTCACCCATTCATCGTCCTGTCCAAAGCCGTCGTGGGGGAATGGAAGTTCGCGCGGCAAAAGCGCCGCGACGCCGTTTGTCGAAACCGAGACATTGCCGTTGCGGAAAAGCTCAAGCGCGGCAGAGACGAGATTGTTCGTGTCGCGGTTGATTGCCGCGTCATTCCATACAAAGCGGTAGGAATTGGACGGCGTGAACTCGTAGCCAAACGTCGTGAGCCCGCGCACAATCTCGAACGGCACGCCAGCAGAGAAGACGGCGTTTGTGTCAAATGGCGTCGGCCATATCTGACCGTAGGAAACAACCTCAACGCCGGAAAGGTGGTTCGTTCCCCAGGGGAACACCCAGCCGTCATCGAACGGAAGCCAAAACGAGTCCTTCCACGCGCCGCGAATGTTCCAGTTCGCTGCCTTGCGCTCGGCGAAACCGTTTTGGACAGGATTAACAAGATTAACAGGATTTAGAGAAGAGGGTGTGTGGAGCAACGCCCCAGACAATCCTGTTAATCCTGTAAATCCTGTCAAGAAAACTCCCCCGTGCTGCATCTGCGGCAAAGGCGAATTCATGTTCGGCGGCACGCTGTTCGTCTTGTCGCCGCCGATGAGGATGCTGATCAGAAGGAACGAACAGACGGCGAAGCGGCCAACCGCAGTAAGTGAACGCCAGATGGAAAGCATCCGCGCGAAGGTGTCGCGAGCCAAACGCGAACGGAGCGCAAGCAAGGCAAGCGAAGCCGCAAGCCCGCATAAGGCAAGGCGCATCAGCACAGTATGGAAGAGCGCCGCCATGTCACCTGATCCTCAACTTCAATGCGTCAATCGAAACCTTGCTCTCTACGCGAACGATTTCGGCGCCGCGCGAGACGACGCGGGCAAGGTTCCAGTCGGGGTTGAAGCATGTTGGCGACACGACCGCCGGGAACACCGATGATGCCAGCGACTTCGCCTCTCGGTCTCGGTTTAGGTATAGCGTCACGTCAAGACGTTGGGCCGTTCCCTCGACGCGGCACGCCGTGTTTGCGCGCCTGTCGCGCCAGTACCACTCCCCGCAGTCCCAGCCGACGCAAAGCTCCCCTTCCTCGATTCCAAGTACGCCGTCCTCGTTCGCGTCACGGCCAAACACGACCTCGACGCTGTTGCTCGCCGCCGCTACGCGTGCGAGAATCTCGCGCTCGCGCTCCGCGTCGACGCGTGGCAGGCCTTCCCGGGCCTTCAGCGCGCGGATGCGGTCGGTAACGTCGAAGCGCCGCCTGAGCGCGGCGAGGATCGCGTCGTCCGCCGCATCGACTTCATTCCTCAGCTCGTCCAATTCGCTCATCGCTCATTCTCTTTCGCAATCTCGAACTCGATGTTGGGTTGCTTGTTTTTGGTTTCTATCATGCCACGGACTTCATATTGGACAATCTTGTCACCGTTCTCCATCTTCGTCTCGCGACGCATGAATTGGCTGAAGGTTACCCTTTTATCGTCGTCGCCTAGCTTGAGCGCAACTTCGTCCCTCATGTCCCCTAGGGCGCCGTCCATCTTGACGCCAAAGCGCTGTTCAATGTCGGCTGCAATATCGCGCACCGTCTTGCGGCAGTCGTCGAGCGAAAGCTTGTCATCATCCTGGAAGAGATTGATGGCAAAAAGAGCTTTCTCCTCACCCATGAAAGTCAGACTCATCTTGTCAAATCCGAAGTAGGGCGTAGCAAGGCGGGCGAAGCCGTAGTATTGCAGATTCGTGCCGTAAGAGTAAGTCCCGTTCACGGGGGAAGAGGTCAGCTGCGTGCCGAGCATCTTGGCAGCTTCCGTTGAGCCGATGCACAGATCGAATGGCGAATCAACGACTAGCTCGCCGTTCTCCATTCTCATGTGCTCCTCTTTGTAGGCGTCCGGGAGCGGGTGGACGACGGGCCGCACGCAATCCGTTTCAACCGACTTCTTCCGCAACTCTTCAAACGCCTTGATCATCTCCGCACGCTCGGCCGCTCTTTGCTGATCCCTCTCTTCTTTTGCGCGAATCGCCGCCTTGACAGCGAAGAACCCAGCAATCGCAGAGTGGATGACACCTATCACGAGCAACACGACGACCAACAAACGCGTTGGACCGCGGCGAATGCTCTCGGGCAAATCGTATGGCTCAACCGTGCGAATCCAAAAAGTCGTCAGGACGACTGGCATGAAAAGACTGCCAAAACTTACGAAGAGATCGCCGAAAAACAGCACAACCGTACCCGCCAGCACGGTGCCGGACGGCGCGGGTAGACCCACCATCTCCCCTCGCGAATACCATGATGCTAACGAGCTGGGAATCGCAGAGATTCCCGACATGACAAGCCAAGCGGCAACAACCATGAGAAGGCAGCATGCAAACCGACCGCGTACGAAGCGCGACGACTCGCCCATTGCCGTAAAGCCCATAATCGGATGAATGGCGCTTAGGATGATAGCGAAGCTCCAGCGCACGAGTATCCAGACGATGGCAACGACCAACGGAGCCAATATGATGCACGCGATAATGGCGGAAAACGCCGACGCCGAACCGCCAACCTGGGTAAGCGGCGCGTTGGACACAAAGATCATTACGATGGCAAGCGCAATGATAGCAACAACAATAAGCGCGACTTCTGCAACCATGCGCAACCATCCCGTCGCCATCATGCGTCCCCAGGCCACGGCGATTCCGCCGCCGGACGGACGGCGCTGGCCGGTGCACTTTCGGAACACGCAGTCTACGACAATCGCGACTGCGACGAGCCCGAGCGTCAGGCCGAGCGCTGCGGCGACAAGGTTCTCGAGCTTGATGTTGGTAAGATTCTCCGCGCCGCTCGACGCGACTGAATAACGATAGAGCGCCATCACAAGCTGGAGTGGCACGAAGACCGCGAGGAGCGCCGGCCATTTTTCCTTGATGACCTGCCAGTAGACGTGGAGCGCCTCGATCAGCGTTTCCCAAACATTTGCAGAATAGCGTTTCATTATGTTTTTCGGTTTCTTACTTCTTGCCTTGCGCCGGGACCGCGAGGGACGCGCCCTTCAGGTCGGTCCAGAGCGTGCCTTCGCCGGAGTGGATTACGCGGATGTTGACGGCGGGATTGAGCGCGTCGGCAAACGTGAGGTCCGCCCAGAGCGACGGGTCCTTGAACGCAGAGGCGCGGCGCTTGATGCCGAGCGCCTCCTCGTTCTCGACGAGGAACTTCGCCTTGACCTCGGCGGAGCCGCGCGTCTCGGTGATCTTCGCCTGAATCTTCGCGCACTCGAGGTCGATCTCCGCCGCCTTGAGCTTCGTCTCGGCGTTTATCTCGGCGACGTCCTTCTTCATCTCTGCGGCGACCGTCGCGACGAGCTTCGCCGTCTCCTGCTCGACCTCGCGCTTGAGCTGGTCGACCTTGGCGATTTCGGTATTGAGCTCGGCGCGGCGCTTTTCCGTGTCCTGCTGGGTCTTGTTCGTGAGATCCTGCTCCTTCGCGACGGCGGCGGACTGGATCGGCGCGAGAATCTCCTCCGGGACCTCGACGTGGCGGACGATAGCGTTCCTGACGAGAATGTGCTTCTCGCCGAGGACGCGCACAAGCTCGGCCGTCATCTCCTCCTGGAACTTCTGGCGGCCTTCGCCGTCGATGAACTCGCGGGCCTTGTAGTCCGAGCCCTTCATGCGCGAGATCGAAAGAATCTGCGGCATGATGATCTTCGAGACGACGGCAGGAAGATCGCCGTAAAGCATGAAGATTTTCGAGATCTTCTCGGGCATCAACTCGAACTCAACCGTCATGTCGAGCATGATCGCAAAGCCGTCGGACGACGGGAACTGCACGAACTGGTTCATGCCGAAAGCGACCGAGTCGTTTGCGAGCTGCGACTGGGCGGGGCCGCCACGTGCGGGAGCTGGCGCGGCCGCTTCATAAGCGGCGGCAGGCGCGCCGCGCGTCTTGCCATCGCTCCAGCTGCTCGCCACCTTACGCGCGACCGGCGCACGAGAGAGGGAATTGAGCGAGAGGTTGGAGAAGTTGCGCGCACTGTCTTCATCGACGATTCCGAGGTCGGCATTCTGCGTCACGTATTCCGCGCGCTTCTGCACCTGCTTCTGGAGCGTCATGCGCTGGAGTTCGTCGAGACCGTTCGCGCTCTGGCTCTGCGCCTTCGTGAGAACGACCGTTCCCGACTTGCCGACGATGGACACCTGGTTCATGCCGATTTCGACGACATCAACCTGATAGGCGCGAGGGTTCACATAGTAAAGACCCGGCTGCAACACCTTCTCCATTACGCCCTTCTCGCCTGGGCCAGCGAACGAGCCAGCTGCGGCGGGCTTTCCAGTCTGGCTCGTCACGACGCCGACATAGCCGATCGGTATGTTTATCGCGCTCATCACCTTGACGTCGTATCCCTCGGGGTTAAGGCGATACCTGCCAGGGCCAAGCACATCCTTCCACACGCCTTTAGAGTCGCGGTCGGGGGCAAGAATCTCGCCCGGGGCGAGCTCGCGGCCGTTCTTCGAGGTAACGACGCCGACGGAGCCAGCAGGAATCGTAATCGCCGCGACGATGCGCCAGTCGTGCGTGACGGGGTTGAGGAAATGGCGGCCTTCACCGAGAGGGATTCTCTGGACGCCCTTCTGTCCCGGCTCCGCGAGAATCGCGCCAGGCGGCAACTCGTCACCAGTCTTCGAAGTGACGATGGCCATCTCGCCAGGACCGACATAGACCCTGCAGAAGATCCAGACGAACGCGAACGAGCCAAGCACGAACAAGGCGGCCGCTGCAATAAGCATAGATGCGAACTTTCCGAAGTTATTCATTTCGCACCTCCTTTCTCGTTGGCGAAAGTGCTTTTGGCGGGAATCCCCATCATCTCACGCGGATCGTCGGCTGTCACGACATCCGTCACGCGCGGCGCAGTCTTCTCGTAGAGCCGCGCTCTAAGGTAGTCTCGCTCGTCGGCATAAACTGCGACTTCGCGCTTCATGACCTCGGCCTCGGCTGTCGTGCGCGCTTCGACGACTTTGCGATCGGCTTCCGCCTTGGCGAGCTTAGCGGCGGCCTCGGCCTCTGCGGCCTTGAGTTCTGTCGCGGCGACCGTCAATCGCGTCTCGGCGGCAATCGTGACTTCTGCCCTCGACTGCTCGGCGGCGATCTTCTTCTGGATGCGCTCGGTCTCTGCCGCAACGACCTTGGAGTTGCGTTCTGCGAGCGACTTCTGCTTGCCGAGCTCGGCGAGCGACTTCGCCTGGACGATCTGCTGGTCGATCTTCTTCGCCTCCTGAACGGCGAGTTCGCGCGCGCGGATGATCGCGGCCACTTCCTGCGGCGCGAAGATGTCGCGGATGAGGACGGAGTTGAGCGAGATGCCCCACGGCGCGCAGACGCCCTTCAAGTACGCCTCGAGCGAATTCTGAAACGCCTGGCGAGACTCGCCGACGATGAACTCGGTCGCGACTTTCTTCGAGCCCTCGATGCGCGAGAAGCCGCGCGCGGAGGGAAGGATAATCTTCTGGAGAATGTCGTCCATGTCGCCGACCTCGTGCGAGAGAAGCGCGACCTTGTCGAGCTGCAAGTTGAACTCGAGCGTTCCCTCGGCCTGCACCGTGAAGCCGTCCTGCGTGAGGAACGTTATCGCGTCGGCGCCGGAAAGCTCGAAGCGCTGGCTCTGCACGTTCACGATCGAGACGGAGTAGAGGAACGGGTTGAGACGGTGCGTGCCTTCCTTGAGGATTCCGTCCGTCACGCCCTTCGCGCCCTCTCCGACGAGAAAGCCCGTGCCAGTCGCAGCATCTGCGCCTTCAGAAAGGATGTCGGAGCCCGTGAGACGCGTCACGACACCGACATGGCCGGGCTTGATCGTGATGTCATCGTAGAGCTTGACGTCGTAGGCAAAGGGATTTATGCGGTGGCGGCCAGTGCCGAGAACGTCGCGGACGATGCCCTTGAAGGAATCGTCGCGGGCGATGATCTCGCCGGCGGGAAGGTCCTTGCCGAACTTCCTCACGAGGACACCGAACTTCCCCGCGGGGATGTCCATCGCGCGGAAGTACTTCCACTCCCATGTCCACGGATTGCGGAAGTAGCGGCCTTCCGGCAGCACATCCGCCTGTATGCCCTTGTACTCGGGCCCTGGCGAGAGGATCGCCTCTGGCGGGAGGTCCTTCCCGGTCTTCTTCATCAGGACCGCGATCTGCCCGTTCTCGGGCTCGATGCGCCAGCCCCACCATATCCACGCCGCGAAGACAACCAGCGCGGCCGGAATTACAAACGCGAGACTCTTCATTTTACCTCCTTACTTGTATCGACGTT
>Ga0256405_10011938_pt1 | contig 10912 bp, 12 predicted proteins | sample RumenRJG_02DNA_FD_189096 | JGI IMG/M metagenome (GOLD analysis project Ga0256405, IMG submission 189096) | Bovine rumen microbial communities from Lethbridge, Alberta, Canada - RJG_02 | ecosystem: Host-associated > Mammals > Digestive system > Stomach > Rumen | place: Canada: Alberta... | reverse complement strand
TTGATATGTCATGGCTCGATAAGACCGTCTGCAAGTGGGTGCGTGACAAAGGCAAGGAAGCCACCCTTTCCGGCAATCAAGCCCTCGATGTCTTCCGCAAACGTTCCTCCGTTTCTGCCTTCCGCATCGCCGCCCTCTGCCAGTACCTGTACGGGATGGAGTTAATGAGTGAACGAATGAACGAATTAACGAATGAGGTTATTCAGAAGCGGGTGCGGCAAATCTACCTCTTTATGGCAGAATATATTCTGAAAGGGATGCTGGACAGGTGGGGCAAGCGTTTTGACGATCTCAACTCCAAACGCGAAGCAGAGCAGAAACCCGGACCGAAGGAAAACCTCTTTGACTGCCTGACGGAAACCTTCACGCGTGAGCAGCTCAATCTCCTCATCGAGAAACAAGGCAAAGTCACGCCCGACAAGGTCTTCCTCAATCGTTGGAAGAAACTCCGCGTCATCGAGATTATTGATAAGAATACGTTTAGGAAATTGAAAATTAAAAATTAAAAATTACGAATTAAAAATTATGCGAAGTATATATAGAATCGTGACGGTTTGCGAGGCGCAGACGATCACAAAGAATGATGGTAGTCAGATGATTAAGCAACAATTGGTACTGCGGGAACAAGGAGGGCAGTACGAGGATGCCTATTTGGTAACATGGTTCGGGAATGAGCCGTTGAAAGTGACACAAGGGATGTGTATTGCGGCTTCGGTTAGGATGCGTGTGAACGAAGGCGTGTATGCCACAGGTAACGGCGGCGTTCCGGAGACGCGTTACTATCAGGATGCGGTTCTGCAGGAGTACGCCTGCCTGATGCTGGGGAACATTAGAGAAAAATAATTACCTTTCTAGGCGGAGGCCGCTCTTCCCGTTTCATCGGGAAGACGCTCCGGGTAAAAAGTAAAAAGTATGGAAATTGTAATTGTAAGACAAGATCACAAGTCTTGGGGTATCGACGGGCATCTGTATATCAACCGCAAGCGCATCTGTGACACGGTTGAGCATCCGAAACGCCACCTGCCCGCTGGTGAATACATCATTTCATCATTAGGAGCTGAAGGCTCATCATTAAGTGAAACGGCTCATTCGGAAATACTTGGGCTTCCGTTTCCCTTCCGCCACGGCGATGGTGCGCTTTCGCTCAAGCATGGTGAGATCATAGTAGGCAAGCACCTCCTTCCCGGAGTTGTTACCGCCTCTCAGCCCACCTATGACCGCCTCTACGAACGGCTCAAGAAAGCCTTCCAACGTGGCACTCCCATCCGCCTCACTATCAGAGGTTGATTCTCAAAGCGAACCCACAAGAAATTCTTGTGAGTTCGTTTTTTTTGTGTCATTTAACCTTAAAACCTATCCATTCTCGCGCAATATGCAAAAATAATTTGCATATATCAAAAATTTTGTGTATCTTTGCAGCGCAATTTGTGTGAAAACACAAAATGAAAAGATTAATTAGAGTAATATGGCAGATATCGAAAAGAGCAAACCGGAATTTGTGAAACGCGATGGCATCATCGCCGATGGCAAGTACGTGGAATGGCTTGGTGAGCTCAAGCAACGTTACCAGAGAAGCCAGATTAAGGCCGCCGTGCAAGTGAACCACTCCATGTTGGAGTTCTATTGGTCGCTTGGTCGCGATATCGTTGCCCTCAAAGCAGAAAGTCAATGGGGCAGCGGATTCTTCAATCAACTGAGTCTTGATTTGAAGAAAATATTCCCGGGAGAATCGGGCTTTTCCGTTACGAATCTCAAGTATATGAAACGGTGGTATCTGTTTTATTTTGAGCAAGTTACAAATCGTCAACAACTTATTGACGAATTAGGAGGAGCAAAATGGCACGAGCTTAGTGCTGAAATTCGTCAACAACCTATTGACGAATTGGCTTTTCCAGATGCTTTTGCGCTTGTACCATGGGGGCATCACATCCAAGTCATGTCCAAGAGCAAATCAGTTGATGAAGCTCTTTTCTATATAAAACAGACTATCGCTAATAACTGGAGTTTGGCAGATTTAGAGCACGAAGTAAAGACCGATCTCTTCTCTCGTCATAGTAGTGCGCTCACGAATTTCTCTGATACGATGACCTTGCCGCAACAGAAATTGGCACAAGAGGTGATGAAGAGTCCGTATCAACTTGGATTCCTTAAACTCAAACAAGATCATAGCGAGGACGATTTAGAGGAGGCTTTAGTAAAGAATATCACCCAATTCTTACTCGAGCTCGGTCAAGGTTTCGCCTATGTTGGTCGGCAAATGGAACTGGTAATGCCTGACGGAAGTACCTTTGTTCCGGACTTGATTTTCTACCATACGCGCCTCAAGTGCTATGTTGTGGTGGAACTCAAATCGGTTAAGTTTATACCTGAGTACGTGGGTAAACTCAATTTTTATGTCTCTGCCGCAGATGAGTTACTCAAAGCTGACGATGACAAACCGACTATCGGTTTGCTCATTTGTCGTGAAGCGGATAAGACCACTGTTGAATGGGCTTTCCGCGGTCTCGATCGTCCGTTGGGCGTAGCTACCTATCAAATCGAACAAATCGTCCATCGCACTATACTCGAAGACAGACTGAAAAAGCAGAAGAAAGACAAAGAAAAATAGATTTGGAACATGTTTGTACCAAATTCGCCAGCCATTGGCGGGCAAATTAATAATGTGTGACAAGTCGCACAAATTGAATGACTAAAAAACAAGAAGATAATGCCCTTACGTTGAACTTCGCCGAAGCGAACATTCAGGACAAGGATACTATACGTCTTTTCCGTGATTACATGGAGAGATTTTTCTTGGTTGGCTATTGTAAGAAGAATAAGTGGAATTGGATCAAAACTAACAAACTCTACAATATCCGACCGGAGTCTGCTAAACGCCGTGGTGGTGTGGACGAAAACGGTCCCTTGTCATATGCGGTCGATTATATTATTCTCTATAAGAATCGGCAACGAAATCAATATCGCATTTACCGAGTGGACCATTACGAACATGTATCACAGGAGGAAATGGCAGACATGCTGTCGCAAACGAAATCAGTTAAACTATCCGCATAAAATCGCCTATGATAGACTCGTCTTTCTTATACAAAAAACTCGTGGACAAATCCACCTTGTTTCAAGGATTTAGCATCCCTGTTAAGTATCAGCCGCTATTCTTGCAATTATGCGAAGGAATGCTCGTGCATGGTGAGTCTATGATGGTAAAGATTCTTATTGACGGCGAGTTGTTTGATGCCGAGTGGAAGAATCAAGCATTCGACCAAAACAAATACGCAGGTCATGCGGATGTTATGCAGTTTCGCTATTCGGAGAAATCTCCTATTGCCAATAAACTTCGGCAGATTTTTCAAACTACGCTCAATTATGTGCAGGGTGCGCTCAACGATCCCGATCGTCCAAAGAAACAAACTATCCGTATTCCGGAAGAGTTGCAAGAGTATATTATAATTTCTGCGACCTCGCACCCCGATGTCTTTGCTTTCGATTGCGTAACCAACGCAGACCAAATAGAAGTTCAAAAAGAGATTGAGAGTATTTCCGAGGAGTCATTTGAAGAATGGACTGGGCCAAAACAAGATAAAACATCCGGCTATACCTATTCATCATCCATGCGGAAAGTTCGCAAGCTTGACCATAGTATCGGAGAATCATTGAAAAGACTATATGACTACCGTTGTCAAGTAACAGGAGAGAAAGTAGGTGATCAATATGCCGTTGAGGTAGTTGAAGCACACCATATCAATCCGTTCACAGTCAGCATGAATAATGATACGGATAATATCATCATCCTCTCGCCCTCTTTCCATCGAATCATTCATAAAGCAAAACCTGTATTCAACTACAAGAATCTCAGTTTTGTTTTCCCTAATGGAGTGGTTGAGAAGGTTAAACTCAATAAGCATTTGAATCAACAATAAATCTATATATTATGTACGAGATTAGACCAGAATCCCTGAAAACATTCATTACGGCCAACAACATTCGTTTGCCTCGTTTCCAACGTAAACAAACGTGGGATGCCAAGAAGAATTTTGAGTTGTGTATCAGCGTATTCAAAAACTATCCTATTGGAGTTAGTATCTTGAGCGTGGATGAGAGCCGTGGCTCAAGTGTAAGATGGTTGTTGGATGGAAGACAGCGCCGTAATGCTCTGAAATTGATGTTTGAAGATCCGGAGAATGTGTATTATTGGGCTCAAAAATTTATCAAGTTTAGAAATGGAGATCAACCGCACGAACTTCAAGAGAAATATTGGGATAAGGTCAATGAGTTTTTAGAGACTGAACCGGAAGACGAGCAGATGCAAGAACCGGAAGAAGCTGATGCTGCTATTGAGTTGGAATCTGTTGATGTCCCGGATGAGGTTGAATTGGAAGAGGAAGAGTCTGCTGAGAAGGATTTGAAAGATCTGGCTTTGTTATTTGAGATCATTCGTCTATGCCATAACAAATCTAAGAAGGGAACAGGTTTCACTATTCCATTTGATTTTACAAAGTATGGTGTGAAGATGCCATATAATATTGTAGAAAATGGAGAACAAAAGTTGTCGTCCAAGAAATTGAGAATGTTGCTCAATAATTATATAACAACTTATCCCATAGATTTCAAAGAGGAGGCGAACTTCAAGCATTTTATTGAGGAACAATGCAATGTGGATATTAATAATGCGCAATTAGAGACTTACATCCATCGCACATGGCCTATGATGGTTGAGCGCATGGAACTCCTACAAAGCATTGATAATCTGTTTACCAATCAAACTATTGGTCTTATTGAAGTTAAGAACCTGAGACCTGCAGACTCTCAGAAGATATTCAACTTGATCAACTCACAAGGTTCTCCGTTAAAGGCAGTAGAGATTCTGTCCGCTAGGCCCAAATGGAATTTGAAGATAGACTCTCCATCAGGCGAAGTTAAACAGTTGGTTCAGGAACTATATCGTACACAAATGGACATTGTCCCTGAAAGTGTTGTAAGATGGGATATGGCTGCAACATTCTTACGTCGTATACAAGGAGAGAATTTTGTTTTTAAGAAATTCGATCCGGCTTCCACGTCCGATTTTGAAAAAGAGTTAACAATGGCATTTAAGTGCCTGTCCGGTATATATGTGCAGGGAGTTACCAAGATTGACATTGATAACTTAGCCGATCATCCGATTAATTGGGAAACGGATATTGATCGTTTGGTTAATGATTCCAAGAATATGTTCAAAGTCTTAGGATCATTCCCGTACTTTAAATTCTTGAAATCGTGGAATGTGTCCATTCAGGATATGACATCCGACGCGATTGCCCTTGATTTCTTCATCTTGAGTTACAACGAGTGGGAAAGGCAAGGTTGTCCAATGGGCTCTAGTGCCGCAACGAAGAACTTCCAAAAATTCTGCTTTAAACTTTGGGATAGACTAATTTACGAATATGTATGGTCTATGTGGAAAGGATCGAGTGACTCTCGCGTTCATGGCGATATCGTTAGCACAGAGCCGCAAAGAGTTATTGCTACTGAGAAATGGGTTGAGTTGTTGGAAGGTATTTACGCAACCAATAAGATCAACGACAGGGCTGTTATTTATGGATACATGCAACCGATCTTGTACCACGTATATGCTCTACGCGATCTCAAAGCCCCATCAGACGCTAGTTCGTACGATATCGATCATATCTTGCCGCAAGTACTCATCAAGAACAGTTCTCTCGAAAACAAGGATGAGGTTCAAGATAACTTGTTCAATTTAGCATTGTTGCCTAAAACAGAGAATATCTCTAAGGGCGGAAAGAGGTTAACGCAGATTGACGACCCTTGGTTGAAGAGCCAAATTAAGGATTATGAGTTTGTAGATGAAAGTGATTATTCTCGTTTCTCCGACGTTAGTAACTATAAGCAACTGTTCGAACACAGAAAGAAATACTTCTTGGAGGCTCTTAAAGATAGGAGAACGTATTTGCTGAATAACTAATCGAATGTTTATCTCCACAATGACATATGAGGAAATATATCGCGCCATCAGCAATGAAATGCCTGATGTGTTTGCTCATTATGACAAAGTGGAAAAACTGAAAGTAGATAGGGCTCTTAAAAAGGCTACACTTTTTCCTAAGCGAATTTCTATTGAATGGACACATCCAAAAAGTCATAATACGTATAGTTACTACATCCAATCAAATCGTCGTTCTCAATGGAATAATCCATTCATGAGAGTGTGTTGTGAATACGAAGGCAAGGGTGGGAAGGAATTGTTAATTGTTGTTCCGAATCCTCCTAAAAGAGAATTGCTATTACAAGTGTTCAGATCGCATTTCTATGAACGGTACGGAGAAAGATTCCTGAATGGAGAGACAGACTATCGTAGTATTGTTGCTCAATATATGATTAGAAATACAAAAGCGGCATCAATGGGTCCCGAATGTGTAAGCATAAAAGAGCAGCAAGAAGATGTGCCTGGTTTCTCTAAAGAGTCTATGCTCACAATAGACGGATTAGGACTTGGCCTAAGAAGTCAAGATGAAAATATCGTTATTTACCGTACGTTTGTCTGTTTCGATCAGTTATTTGATAAACAATATAAAAAAATCTGGCCAATATACTTGTACTTTGTCGCAAAATTAGCAATTGAAGATTCGCCTAGATATGCGGTACTAATCAATGGTATATACGAAGAAGGTGCGGCAAAAATTCACCAATTGGCTAATGACAAGGACCTTATAGAAGCAGATAAGAATCAACAGATTTTCAAAGAATATGAGAGAACTTATCAACAATTAGTACGATACATTGTGTAGATTCTAAATATGCATGCACCAGCTACATATGACACACACCCGCAATTACGATTAAGATATGCTCTGCTTAAAGATACAGATCGAGAGTTGCGCTTTGTTGATGCGGTAGAGACAGGCCTGAAATGTAATTGCGTTTGTCCGTGTTGTAGGAAAGAAGTTATTGCAAAGAATCAAGGGAAGAAAAAAGAACATCATTTTGCGCACGCCAAAGGGGCAGATTGTGCCGGAGCCAGAATGACTGCTTTGCACATGCTTGCGCAGAATGTGTTAGAGGAAAAGAAACAAGTCTTACTGCCTCCATATAATGGAACATATTATCAAAATGACCCAATACTCAAAACATTTGATCACATAGACTTGGAAGAAACTTGTAAGAATGAGGATTCTACACGCAGACCAGATTGTATCGGATATAACGAAGGGAAAGCCCAAAATCTCTGGATTGAGATATATTGTAGGCATAAAATTGACGATGCCAAGAAGGAAGATATTATTAACAGAAAACAATATTGTATAGAGATTGACTTCTCGGATTTACTAAAGACCAATTACTCAAAAGAAGATGTGGAACATCGTCTGATTGAAGATAGCTCGCATAGCAAATGGATTTGTTGTCCGGCTTGGGATGATTTAGAAGAACGTGGTCGACTTAAAGAGGAAGAGGAGCTTCGAGAACAACAACGACTTGAGGAAGAAGAACGACAAAGAGAACTTGCACGGATAAAAGAAGAAAGAGAACATGACGAGTATTTAGAGCAACTATCTGATATGTGGCGTTCAAATTCGGACCAATCTATTGCGGATAACATAATCAAGGAAATTAAACGTAATCCGTATCCTATGTATTCAGCTAATCAATGGTCAATGTATGACCATCTTGTTCCATGGTCGGCTTGGGCGAGAGAATATACCAGATTCCCTCGAAATGAGAATGGTTTACAAGTGTTTAATTGCCTTATTCGATACTATTACAATAAGATTAAGTTAGACGATAGAAACCATACACGATGGAGAGTTTTGGACACTCCTATGTGGAAGTTACTTAATAAGAAAGAACGCTCAGACGAGGAGAATGTACTTCTTGAATATATGATAGTCATATGGGCAATCAACTTATTAAACAACCACAAACATTATAGTGACCATGATAGCGAATTAGCAAAAATCTTTTCTAAGAATGCTAGCATTCGTAAAGGCTTGATGGAAATCATGTTACAAGGAGGTGATCGAAATCGTTTTTTGGAAGAAGATGTTCGTGAGCAGATAGCAAAAGAGTTCGAAGGGAAAGAAGATGGAGAGACAATCGTGCAGATCTTTCAAATCTGTTTTCCTATCATTACAAGAAAGAATATTGAACAATCTCAACCAGAACCTTTAAACGAGCCTGAACGACAATTATACGGTCACGATAAAATACTTGCAGAACATCATATGTCTGAAACCGAGGCGTGGGCAGAACTAAACAGGATGTTCAAGGAACAAGAAAATCAGAGGAAGAATCATGAATAATTTGAAATCGATAGAAGTAGTAGCGGCTATCATCTTTGACGAGCAAGGACGGATCTTTGCTACGCAACGAGGATATGGCGAGTGGAAAGATTGGTGGGAGTTTCCAGGAGGTAAGATGGAAGCCGGAGAAACACCACAGGAAGCCCTGTGTCGTGAAATCCATGAGGAGTTAGACGCTGAGATAGAAGTCGGTGAACTGTTGCGGACGATAGATTATAACTACCCTGCTTTTCATCTGACGATGCATTGTTTCAAGTGCAAACTATCAGGAAGTCACGTCACACTCTTGGAGCACGAGGCGGCAAAATGGCTTAAAGCCAAAGACTTAGACTCGGTGAAGTGGTTGCCGGCAGATGATGAGATAATTAACGAACTAAAACGCTAAACATCATGCCCTGTCCACATAATAACATATCATGCCCTTGCCCGAAAGACTGTCCGCGGCACGGTCTCTGTTGTGCTTGCGTAGCACACCACAAAGCACACGGAACCAAACTGCCGGCATGCTTGCGGGGAATAGATTGGCAGAAGTAAAGCAAGAACAATAACCCTATCACAATTATCATCAGTTTTTTATACAACCCTTCCTTATAGTACTTTCTTTTTATACAAGCCTCACAACTAGCTTGTATAAATTTTGCATAAAAACTTGCACAAAAATTTGCACATGTCAAAATTTTTCAGTATCTTTGCACTCGCAAATGAAAATGAGCATGACAAAGGACATTAAGACAATGGAATTGATTCGTACTTCACAGAGTTGGGATGGGGCTATGTTGCCGGATTTTCCACAAGGGCAACCCGAACTGCGGGTTATCCGACTGGACTTTCCCATAGGCGCCAAAACAGGGTGGCATCATCATACAGTAGTCAATTACGGCATCGTTCAGCAGGGTGACTTGACCATCGTTTGCCAAGATGGAACAGAAAAAACCTTCCATGAAGGCGAAGCGCTGGTCGAAGTGATCGGCACAATCCATCGGGGCGAAAACAGGGGTTCCAAGCCCGTCATTCTCAATATGTTCTACTTCTCCTCTCCCGGAGCAGAAATAACCATCCAACATCCGAGTCGCGTTCAGCAACAAGATCGCAAGGACCAAACCGCTCCGCTAATTGGTGAAGGCGACATGTGCTTCCGCTTTCCCCAAGAATCGATGATTATTGGGGACCCCAATAGAAAAGCCAACAAGATAGACGTACGAGTGCAGAAATTGCTGTTAGTCATCGGCAAACAGGCCTTGCCTCGTCGTCAGATCATGGCAGACTTGGGATTACGGCAAAAGAGCCGTAAATCGCTCATCGACAACTACCTCAAACCTGCATATAATCAGGGTTATATAGAGTTTGCGTATCCCAACTCACCCAACAAACCCGAACAAGCATATAAACTAACCGCCAAAGGTTTGGAGCAGTACAAAGTTCTAACTTCCTTTGAAGGCTAACAGAATAGCTTGTATAAATTCAACCAAATATACAACAAGCTTGTATAATTTTTAATTATTGACAGAAATAATCAAAAAGGTAAAAAGTTAAAAGTATCGATTATCAAAATCATGGATAGACGAACTTATCTCATATTGGTTTTTGAAGATACGTTAGCGCATTAAAAAGTACATTAGCATGATAGACTACACAAAGACATCAGACGGGCTATATGCCTATCGTTGGCCACGGGCAAGTGTGACGGCAGATGCCGTGCTTTTTGCCGAGAAAGAGGGTCAGATGTACGTGCTGCTTATTCAGCGTGGCAACGAGCCTTACAAGGGTTGCTGGGCATTTCCTGGAGGGTTTCTGGAGATGGATGAGACGGTGGCTCGTTGTGCCGAACGTGAACTGGAGGAAGAGACCGGTATCGTATTGACCGGCATGCAGTTGGTGGGTATCTATTCCGATGTGGAGCGTGATCCACGTGGACGTGTCATCACGGCTGCTTATGCCGCCATGACGACTATGCCGGAAGCAACTGCCGCAGACGATGCCGCTGCTGCACAATGGTGGCCGCTGAATGCACTGCCAAAACTCGCTTTCGACCACGAGACGATTTTACGGGACGCAAAACGAGTAATGAATATTAAAGATTAAAGATATGATAGTTACCACTACACCGACCATTGAAGGTCACACCATTAAGGAGTACAAAGGTCTTGTTTCCGGAGAGGTAATCTTCGGCATGAATTTCCTGAAGGACTTTGGCGCGTCGCTTCGTGATTTCTTCGGAGGACGTACTGACAGTTACGAAAAGGCTATGCTCGAAGGACGTGAGACAGCGCAGAAAGAAATGCGCGAGCGCGCCGAGAAATTAGGCGCCAATGCCATCGTAGGAGTTAGCTTTGGCTATGAGACGATGGGTCAAGCCAACAGCATGATCATGATTTCCATCTCCGGCACTGCCGTTGTGATTGACTAATGAAATTGATTTCTAAACGTGGCTAATTGGAGACTATGAGTATAAATAACAGGCCCAATCCTAACGTGGCTTTCCCGAATCCGAAGATTCCAAGCCTCTGCTTCATCAAGAACGTGGTGAAGAACCCGCGTATCATCATCGGTGACTATACCTATTACGATGACGTGGATGGTGCTGACCAGTTCGAGAAGCATGTCACTCATTTCTACGATTT
>Ga0256405_10011936_pt1 | contig 10912 bp, 10 predicted proteins | sample RumenRJG_02DNA_FD_189096 | JGI IMG/M metagenome (GOLD analysis project Ga0256405, IMG submission 189096) | Bovine rumen microbial communities from Lethbridge, Alberta, Canada - RJG_02 | ecosystem: Host-associated > Mammals > Digestive system > Stomach > Rumen | place: Canada: Alberta... | reverse complement strand
ACTATTCCCTCAATGCAAGTTGAAATATCCATCACTTTTACCCTCTACCATAATTATATTATTAGATATTCTATTAATTAAATATTACCAATATTGTTCAAATATATGAATTTATATAATCAAATATTCTTTTCTAAAATAATTAATCAACTATAAAAAAGATATTATAAAAAATTAAACAAGATAATAGATTTTAAAATACACCCTATTATGTAGAATACCATTTATCCACATTAACTCTTTTAGTTTGATTTTCACTAGCTATTTTTTCATATCCTCCAGTGAATGCTACAACACAGTCATCGTGGATGGATTCATTTGGATAAGCAGTTATTTTCTCTAAAAATTCCATGGCCCATTTTTTCGTAAACCCTGTTCTATCCTTTCCAACTAGGTATATTCCATTGAGTTGAATATCTGCTGAAACTCTTCTTGCACGGTCAACCTTATTCTCTCTTGAGTTACCAGTACCTGTAGCAAATCCTCTCCTTGATAACTCGTCAATAATTAACAATCCAAAGTTTTTGCCCGTGCTTCCGTCGAGTTCAATGTATTGAATATCTGCTTTGTCACGTGCTGCAGTATTGATAATTTCATTGATTAAGTTTCTTGACTCAAGCTGAAATTCATAGGAGTCCAAAATGTAAATGTTGCCATTTAGATCTTTAGCCAACATTACACCGGCAGTATAATCCGGATCACTGCCTTTCAGTTTGTCGTCATTCAAAACTTCAGTGGCTGCAAGATCCCAATATCTGATTACTTTAACGATTGGTATTTTCATGTATTCATCGTGAGAGATTAGGTGGAAGTCTGATTCATCGAATAGCTGACCTTTAACTGAAGCATACCAGTTACCGTTCATTAACTGTTCTCTTGTTACTCTGTCAAGTCCCATCAGGTATTCTTCATAGTCATTTCTATCAAGATAAATGTTATCCAAATAGCTGGATGAAATAAATCTTATTTGTGATTTATCCTGAATATCTTCATCAATCTTTTCAATGAATCTTTCTCTTACCCATTTGTTTCCACGCTTACCGGGATTGCTTGAGCACATTAACTGTGTTGGAAGTTTATTATCTTTTGTTTTCCTTACACGAGACCTCATATAAATGTATTTGAATCTTTCAAGTTGTGTCAGTTCATCTATTCCAATGAACTGATATTCTGAACCCTGATAAGTATCCAAGTCGTTGATGTTTCTTAAGTATCCGAAGGTTAGTGAATTTCCATTGGGAAATGTCCATGAATGTTCGGTTCCATCCCACTTTGGTTTGATGGCTGAATTATTTTGAATTTCCTTTCTATTTAACCATTGACTAGCTTTGTGAATTAATGCTCCTTTACGCTTCAAGTCAGATAATGTACGTCTCAATATTAATGCATGATATTCATTGACATCATCCTGAACATAAAACAAAGCCCTCATTAAAAGACTTGTTGATTTACTTCCTCCAGCCGCTCCTCCAATCAGCACTTCCTTTTCTGTGGCCAGTATCATCTCTGCTTGTTTTGGAAATGGATTGAAAGGTATATATGGATTTTCATATACACACTTCTGAAGAATAGCTTTATCTTTAGCATCAAGATGGAATTGATTGTTTTCATCATACATTGTTATCGTCTATTTGTTTTGCAAGAACTTCTATCTCATTCATTATATCTTTTTGTGAAAGTTCTATTTTCTTATCTTCCAATTCAAGAACTCTGTTTTTGAATAGTCTATCCATTTCATCTTTGAATAGTTTGTTTTTAGCTTCAAATGCTCTTACTGACAATTCTAAATATCTGACTTTTAATTCAACTATATCGAGTAAATATCTTGGTAGACTTTTTTCATTGGCAATGTGTCGGATTTCCTGATCTATTTTTGCAAAGTCGATTTCAATATCTACAGCATTTTTAGTTATCTTGTCAAGATTGTCAAGGCCCGTTTTAATGTCTGTGACCTGTTGCTGAAGGATTGTATCAATAGCTATGTCAATATTGTCCTGATGAACATTATTGTCTGTTATTTGCTTTTGGCTAATGGCTCTGTTTGTTAGAGCTTTTTTATCTCTTGCTCTTGGGTCTTTGTCCTTATCTGTTAAATGATATTTCTTTTTGAATCTTGAAAATGATGCCCTACTTACTTCGAATTCGTGTTCTTCTGCCAACCATCTTCTGACACTTTCATCTGTTGCACCAGATGTTTTCATAGCTATTATTTCATCCAATAATGTTTCAAGAAAATCATTTTTAGTCAGATTCATATTAGCTTTGAATTTCCTGTAAGTAATGTCCGCAACATCTCTATCATATTTTGTTTTCAGCAATTCTCTGACTTCATTGTTGCTCATTCCTTTCTTACAACAGTTTATTATTTCCTGTTCGTGATGTTCTAAAAAATAAATGATGTCTGAATTTCCTCGACCCATAGTGATGGTACTCCTATAAATCTTTTAATTCTCTTTCCAGTTCTTGTTTTCTTGCTTCAATTAAACGGTATTCGGTTTGTTTTATGATTCTTTCAAAATCAGGATTGGTGTTTATTAGTGCTAATGTGTCTTCAGCATTTCCCATAGCTATTAGCTTTGCCCCAAGTTCATATGCATCCTTGTGGGTGAAAGCTGAATCTTCAACAATTTTTTTGAGAGTTATTTCCACTCTTGCACTGATATTGGTTTTTTCAAGTAACATAATATATAATTTTATTATGTATTATATATAAAATTATATTATGTAAAAAATATAAAAGTAATAATAAATTTTATTATTACCTTTTACAATCAAAAATAGTTTTTCTTAGAGTTATATCCTGGAGATATATTTTTTGAAGTTAGCTATTATTCTTCTTTGTCCATTTGGTCAAGTTCTTTTTGGAGGTCTGCAATTTGCATTTCTTTGTAGAATCTTTCGAACCTTCCGGTTTCAATGAGAAAAGCTGAAACTTCAAGAGCATCTCTATAGGTATAATTTGACTCTTTGATAATTTGCTTTTTATCTTCATCCATGTAGGATGAGGTATTATTTATATTGGCCATAGCTATTACAACCTGTATATAATAATTAATATAATATTTTATTACTCAAATTATATAAAATTATCATTATTATTTTCAAGATCTCCAATTATTATTAACTGCTTGATAATCTTCAAATTTTGCACTTTCATAAAAACTTTCTGAGACATCAATTAAAGGTTTTGCAGTAACAGGATATTTTTCAATGATATTACTTGCATAATTGTGATATTTTTCACCTAATTTTATTTCCCTGTTTCCTCCTTCAAAAACACTTCTTACAGAACATCCATGTTTATTAAATATTCCAACTGAAAATTCATTAGTTAAACTTTCATTATCAAGTTCGTCAATAATTTGACAAATTTCTTCTTTAGGCCAATTTTCATTTTCTTCTGGAGTATTTGCGAAAAGATTAGCTAAATAATAATATAAATTATATGCTCCATTTGTTTTAACTTCACATTCACGAATCCATTTTCTTAAAACATTTATATCAATCTCATTATTTTCATTAGTTCCAGGAATTATGTTAAATCTATCTAAAACATAGATGCAGTTAGAAGCTAATTGTTGATTCTCATTATTCCTATTATTTATTAAACAACAGAATAAATCAGTATTTTTTGTAAGTTCATCATAGATTATCAGAGGATATTCTGGTGCATCCAAAAAATAACATTCAGAAAATTCAAATTCTAATTTCATGAGTTTTTTTCTATCATAATTATCTTTGTGTAATTTTTTCAAAATCTTATCGAAAATAAATTCATTCTTTTTAATTTCGACTGTGACTTCATCAGAGATACTTAATAATGTATCTCCAATAAAGTTAGTCTCAAGTTCTTCTAAATTATAAGAAAGTGATTTAACTGCATCAAGATATCTTGAATATTTAATTAAATTAGTAATATGAATAATAATTCCATCTTTCGTTTTATAACTAAAATTACTACAATTTTCCCAATATTCATCAATAACAACTTGATTACACGTATTTAATAATTCCCAATTTTTCTCATCCGGAAATATCGAAATGAAAAATGTGATTAAATAATCATCTTCTTTGCTTTCAACTTTTTTAAATGCATTTTCAATCCATTTAAAATCATTGCGTGATTTACACCAAATATACTCCATTGCAAATTTAGTATTATTTTCATTTGTATTTAATAACTCTAAAATTTCATCATCAAAATCATATTCAACTACAAACCTTCCAAGAATTTCTGGTAATTTAATATTTTGAATAAGAATTTTAATCCCTTCAAATCCTCTCTTTTGAATAATGTTTGAAGTAATCTCTCGTCTTACCCATATCATAGATTCATTTTTATCTTCTCCAGGCGGAGTTCTAATAATATGATCATCAAATGCCCATTCACTTCTTTTAATTATATCTTTGGGTTCAAATTTTTTAGATATACTTTCTAAATTTTTAATTTCAATTTTTGTATATCTCTCATTTTTAATATTGGCTCGTTTCATCCAACATAATTCATCTAAAATTTTATTCCACAAAATTACTGAATTATCAGAATCATCATAATATTCTAATTTTTCAATAATTTTCATTTTATATTTCTTATTTGGAGTTATATGATATTGATTTATTAAAAAACAGTATTTATCAACATCTTCATCCAAATAATCAATAGTTTTTTCTTCTATTTTAGAGTTGAATCCATCAATTTCATTTTGTGTAATTGGTTTATGAGTAGTTGTAAAATCACGATAAATAGGTTTACTAATCCCAAAAGATGCTTTAGACTCCCGACTTAATAAAAATTCCAAAAGTTCCCATCCAATTTCTTTATCTTCAAGTAATATTTTATCTAATTTATTTAACCTTATCTGTAAAAAATCAGCATTATAATCTCTCCATGGAATAAATAATTCTTTCAAAGAATTAAAAGGACTATTATGCAATCTATTATCATATTTAATTTCATTCAATTCTATTAAAATATCAACAACCTCATTAAATAATCTAGGATCCCTCGAACATAGTTCTAAAGAACTTAAAAGATAAGTATAATTTGATCCTTTAAACAAAATTTCTATATACTCTTTATGTTCATTCAATGTTTTCCGAACATTTCTTATAAACCATCCTGGGGAAATTTCAGCAAATAACGGCAAATAAGTAGTATTATAAATCCAAAATAACTTATCTTCATTTTCAAAAGTTTTTTCAATTAGTTTCCATGTCGTTATAGAGTTACATTTTAAATTTGAATTACTTCCATAGACATCAACTAAGATTATTGATTTTGAAATCCCTCTTTTTAAATTTCTTGAAAATTTTTCTCTAACAAATCCATCAGTATAATTTGAAATTTTAAAAATCTTTAAAAAGTTATTGAACTGATTATTTATATCAAATTTAGTTAAATATGGTACAATTAAAAAGAATAAGTATGGTGGGAATTTTAATATCCATATATTCTGATTTTTAATTAATGGTGTATTCGGTTTATTAAGTAAAATCATGAGTTTTCTTGTGAATTCTTTATAATCTAATCCACTAATATTTTCAATGATTTTAATGTCATTTAAATTATTTTCATCCCAGGATTGTACAATAAATATTGTAGTTAAAACCTCAATTAAATTTTCATCAAACCAAGGAGGTTGTGCTGATTTTGGAGATAGGATACACCGTAAGATACTAATATTACCTCCACATCCATTAGAATATTTTCTAGCTAATTCCTCCGGGATTTTCATATTATTAATTAAACAATTCATCAAATCGAATTTTATCAAATCTTTTAAATAGATATCGGAGTTAGTGGAATCTTCATTGGAAACAGGAATGTAAACATAACTTTTTGCATTTGCATTATACACAAATTCAAATGTTGGAATTAATATTAAATCATATTGTGAATAAAAATCAAAACTTTTAGGATTATCTATTATTAATGTTTTATTTAAATAAAATTCTCTTTCATTTACTGGGAATGTGTCAATTACTGAATATAAAAATGCGATAGATTCTTCTATAGTTGGAGATTTTACAATAATATGTTTTGAATTTTTTAGAGAATCTTTCAAGTCTTCAGTTTCTTTTTCTTTATTTGTTAATATTAATGTTGATGTAAATTGAATATTCGGAGTTACTGAACTCCATTTTTCCCACCAGTTGTTTAATGTTTCAACTCCTTCATTAGGAAAGCCTAATTCCTCTGCAAACCACTGTTCTACAGAGGGAGTATTATTAATCCATTCTTCTAAATTTTTTGCATCCAATAAAATAACATTTTTCCAAAATTCGTCTTGATTTTTTTCATCACACCATTCTTTAATTTTCCCATCTTTCCATATTCGTGGACTAACATGAATATAAACAGTTTCTTTAGGAATTGTGTTTAATGGGTCTTCTTTTCTTTTATCATAATCCTCATCTGCTTTTCCTTTTTTATCTTTACTACAACCCATTTCCCAAACGGATACACCTTTAGGAATATATTGAGTTTTTTCATTACTTTCTAAAATTCCATCAAAACCTGATGATGAGGTTGTTTGTTCTAAAGATGGAAATTTACATTTGGATAAATCATTAATATTTTCATAAATTAATTTTCTAATCAATAATGGCAATTTTGCTCTACAATCCAAGGTATTTGCCCATTCATCAATTTTGTTTGCAGTAATTCTCATTTTAATCCTCACTTTTAACTTTACATTTCATCAATATCATTTCTAGAAAATATCTTTATAATGCATTTTTAAATTTAACATAATTTTCAAATTTTCCACTTGAAGGCACCATTTCATAATTTACATTAAAATATGGCATTAGCACACCATCTTTTTTTAAACAACAATCTTCATAACTTTTTCCAGATTTGCATGGACAATCATCTTTTTTATCCATATCCTTAAAACTTGAATGTGGCTCCAACTTTTCACAAATTTCCAAATCCCATCTGTGAAATGGAGAATCTAAATTTGAAATATGACTTTTAATTAAATCATAATTATAATGATCTTCATCTTCTAAAAATAACACGGAATACTTCTGAACTGGATTATCAACAATAGATATGGAAGTTATTTCAAAATCTTCAATAACTTTACTGCACATTTTCCCATTATATAACTTTCCTACTTCATGTTCACAATTCTTTTTAAAATTATATGTTTTGCCACAAATATTGCATCTATATTTTTTCACATGAAATTCTGGGCTTAAAAACATATTATATGGAAAAAATTTTTGAAATTTTTTTGTGTAGTTATAAATAAAATTAATGGAAAATTCATCTGATTCACTATAATAAACATTTCTTAATGAATTATAAATTCCTTCAATTTCACCTAACAAACACCATGCAGAATAATATTGTTCCTTTTTCATTTTTAAAAAAGATTCTACATATTTATTTTGGATAGTGAAAATTGATTTTAAACACCATAATTTATTTAATAATTTTTCATCCCCACTCATTTCTCCCATATAAATATAAAATTCTAGATGGTATTTAATATATGTATTATTTCTACTTCTAAAGTTAATTCTAATATTTTTTAGTGCTTGTATGATATTTTTTAACTCTAACAACTACTCTTCATCTCCTTCAAACATTTCAATAAACTTTTCATCATGAATTAATTCTTGGAAATCTCTAAAAGATCCCCTATATTCAAATTCAGTATTTTTATTATTATTTTGGATATTTAGTGTAATTTCGATTTTGTCTTCATCATCGGGGTTAAAAAATTTGTTTTTTAGATAATCATATAAATAATTAGCAAATATTGGTAAAATAATATATTCAATAATTATTTTACCGATTCTTATCACATCAGAATGCAATATGAATTCTTGATAATCATTTTCATCCATACATATATTAGGATTAATTTGTTCATCTCCTACTTTTTCTAAATATTCTAAAAAAGGAAGAGTATCTGAATAAAACCCCATTCCTCCATTTCTTTCTTCAGGAACAAATAACACATTTGATTTTTTTAATTTAGTTTTTAAATTTTGAGGAATAAAATCTTGATTAATCCAATATTCTTTACTTTCATTTGTATCATTGAGTGTAGAAGTTTCTATGTATTCAAATATCATGTTAATACCTTTAATTTATATTAATTTATTATTCATAGCCCCATATTCTTAATGGCTTATCATAAGTTTCTAAAATTTCATTAAAATTCATGTTTGTTGTTTTTATTATTTCAGGACTTTTAATTATTTTGGAATCTTCTCCATGGTTTAAATAATAATTAGTATTTAGTCTAATCAGCCTATATTTTAATAATGGTATTAAATCAAGCCATATCTCAGACACTGTCCCACTTGACATTCCTCCATGAGCAAACTCTCTAATATAGGCTCTTTCACCAATTCTTTTTCCACCACTAAGTCTATGAAATTTAAATCTAACAATATCATCAAATTCATTTATATCCATTGGAAGGGGAATACCTATAAATAACTTTTCTAAATACATCCAGAAATATGGATCGCCTCTTAAACCCCAACTGCTCGATGGTTTTGTAAAAATTAAAGCAACACTGTTTTCATAACTAGATGTGCAAGGTTTTAATAAATCCTTAAACTCAGGATATTCATTTGTGAATTTTTTTAATTTTAAAAGAGGATAATATTCATCTTCTTTTTTAGGAATTGTATAATATGTATCAAGCAATTTAGTTATTTTTTCTCTATTAGTATAATCCTGCATGATGCATGATATGAATATTCTTGGAAAATCAAATCCGGTTTTAATAATTTCTTCGTAATTTTCTCTCCAGAACTCAAAATTAATGTATCTTCGAAAATGTTCTGATTGATAACCCATTTTATCCCTTTATATCAAAAACTATTTTAAAATTGAATTAAATTAATTATTTAAAATTTTTAACCCTATCTGAAAATGCATCATAAAATTCAGAGGCTTTAGTAAGATGCCATTTAATATTTTCATCCCATCTAGACTCATCATGAACATCGGTATTTTTAACTATTACAATACTTGATGATTTATTATTCTCTGAACTAATCCATTCTAAACCATATCCTAATTGAGATTCAATTTCATCTTTTGTATTATAAAGATAGTCAAATAATTCTTTACTTTCTGAAATCCAAAGTACAACTTTTATTTCATTTGTTCTAGCTATAACATGAAGACTAATATTTGCTAGGCTACTACCAATAGCTATATCATACCAATGCTGTCCCCTAGGTTTTCTAGAATTAAACATAGGATAATTTTTATCAATCTCATCTTTAACTTTAGTCCAATAATCATACTGTAACATAGCAGTTGCACTCATCTCATTATCTAAACTTCTTTTAACTGTTTTACTCCAATTATTTGGACTAGAAACTATTTGGAATTTAGGAGCAATTTCAGAATTGCCAATTTTCCATAATTCAATTTTACATAAGAAAATATTGATTTCTTCATCAGTATGTTCATTTAACCAATCAATAGCTTGGCGATGTTCTTCACGAGCTTCTTTAACAATCCAAATAATAGTTTTAGCATCATGACCTGAAGCATAAGTAATTATTTTACCTAAGTGGTCATGATCTGTTGCTTCAAGCTGATTTTCAATTATAATCTTATTAGTAGTATTAGCCTCAACTGCTAGAATATCTGTACTGAACGATCCTGTTTTTGCTTCAGTAGATAACAATTCAATATCAATACCAATTTCCTCACCTAATATTTTTAGGTTTTCTTCATCTGATAGCCATGTAGTGAAATCAGTTGCTTCATGTTTCCAAACAGAACGCAAATCTTTAACTTTTTCTAATTTGCCCAATTTCATAATGTTCACACCACGAGTATAAGTTCCTTGTTATATTATTGATTTTAATGTTAATTAAATTGAATGTATTATTTTTATTTTAATTTTGTGATTACCTCTTTAACATTAACGGCCATGTTTTCACAAATCATATCTGATTTTAAACACAGATATATGAAAGCATTGAAAAGTAAATTCCAAACTAATTAACGCCAATGTTAATGTTAAAATATTTGTTAAAAGAAAATTATCAATTATGTCAGAGCTAAATATTGAAATTTTAAAAGAAATTGTTGAAAAATTACCTGATGATTTTTTAGTTGAATTTGAAGATATAAATGGTTCTACATATACCGTTTCTGATAATATCAGCGTTAAAGTATCTGAGAAAAAATTAGTATTAAAAAAATACTGAAATAAATATAAAAAAGAAATAGAGTTAACATTAATGTTAACTACTATACAAATCTGTGAATATCCAGGATGGATCATAAGCTATTAAGTATCCGTCTTCACACCAAAGTGATCTAACATTACCTGAAGTTGTATCTGCTACTGCAGCTGAATCACGGTTAATCCAGTTTCCTCCGGTATGTTTTTTATGTCTTAATCTTAATCTGATGTGGCCTGTTCCTGAGACTCTGCATTTGACATGGACAAACTGCACATCATAACCTAATGATTTAGCTATTCTATAATACACTTGCCCCCAGTCTACACAATTGGAACCTTTACCCTGACTGGCATCATTAATAGTCTTCTTGTCCGTTTTTTGTGAATTGAAGTATTTACTATATAATTTCTTCTTTGATATAATAGCTAGAGCTTCATCAATAGTATTACCTTCAAAAGTATAAGTCTTTATAAATAACTTCATTGTTGAATCGTTATAGTCAGGAAGTGTTGACATCCTATATACTATAGCGGGAAATCTTCCATTGACCATAATATATGCCTCAACCCTTATGGCCATATCAATATACTCTGCTTTATCAATCCTAGTTCCATTCTTTAGTGTTACATAGTTTGGAAGGAAGTCTAGAGAAGTGTTATCTTTAATTAATGCCATTGTATACATTACAACTAGCTTATCTTCACCTAATTTTTTCGCTTTCTTTTCAATATCA
>Ga0256405_10011935_pt1 | contig 10913 bp, 13 predicted proteins | sample RumenRJG_02DNA_FD_189096 | JGI IMG/M metagenome (GOLD analysis project Ga0256405, IMG submission 189096) | Bovine rumen microbial communities from Lethbridge, Alberta, Canada - RJG_02 | ecosystem: Host-associated > Mammals > Digestive system > Stomach > Rumen | place: Canada: Alberta... | reverse complement strand
TAAAGCTACCTATTATATCGTAGAAAATTAACGTTTTCATAAATATTTTTGATTTTGAGGTGATTACACAATGTCTTCTAGGGATAGACCATGAACAGCATGCCATGGGGCTAGTGAATAATTACGATATATTAATGACTCCGAGGAGTTGAGAAATGGAGGAATTTGCAAAAGTAAAGGCATCATTCCCGAAACGCTTTCGATGGAGCGAAGCAAAGCCCTGCTCCATCGAGTTGCCGACAGTGTGCAAAAAGCGAGAGCCATAGCGGCTCTCGCTTTTTGAGCAGAGAATCAGCGATAGGAGACAAGCTCCTCCATCGTCTTGGTCTTTTCATGTGTCGGTGTTGGACGAGTGCCTTCCGCAGCATAGCCGAAATCCATCATCAGCACTACCTTTTCGTTTTTCGGCAGTTTCAGTGCCTCTGCCGCTTTGTCCGGATCAAAAAAGTTCAGCCAACAACTGTCTACCCCTTCGGCGGCAGCCATCAGCATCATGTGTGTGGCAACAATGCTGGCATCCTCTGCCCCGGAAGTGTACTTTTCGCCGGGGTAGACAAACTCCTGAGTGGTGTCATAGGCCACTACCATCACCAAGGGGGCACCGTAGCGGCAGGGCGTCAGACTGTCCACAATTTTCAGCGCTTCCTCAGACTGCATGACGTAGATACGCTGCGGCTGGCTGTTCTTGGCAGTGGGAGCCACCTGTCCTGCGGCCAGTATCTTATCCAGCTTGTCCTTTTCCACAGGTTTGTCCAGTTGATATTTCTTGCAGGAGTAACGTCTTTTTGCCAGTTCCATGAAATCCATACTATTCTCCTCCAATAGATATTTGTCTTTAATGATTTGCCTCATTGGATACTTATTCTCCATTGGGAAAGATTGTTCCTGCCCATGGCCGGATTTTATTTCGTGACAAGCCTTTGAAAAAGGGGGATGCATTTGCACCCCCGCACTGTGTAAACCTGTTTTTTATGCTTTGTTAAACTTATCCTTGCCCTGCTTGCAGCGCGGGCATTTCCAATCGGCGGGCAAATCTTCGAAAGACGTCCCTGCCGGTATGCCATGCTCCGGGTCGCCAATGGCCGGGTCATAGACCTGCCCGCAGATGGAACAGATGTATTTGCCTGTGGCCTCTTTCACGGCGATTTCTGTCGGCAGAATGGTCTTGGGCGGATTGTCAAGATCGACGACTTTCCTGGCCTCCAGGTTCTCATAGCCCAGAGGCGTGTGAGTGGAGCAGTAGACTGTCGGGTTATTCCGTATGAACTCCCGCACCTTGTTCAATGTGTCCCTGGCAGCCTCTTTATCTTCATAGACCACGGAAAGCTTGTTCTCGTAGAGGGCCTCATCCGTATAAGTCACATCGCCATGCATCATGTAGAAAAGACCGTCTGATTCTGCAATGATGATGCTGTTGCCCGTGGTGTGCCCTTTGGCAGGGAGAAGATAGACCCCCTCGGCAATCTTCTCCGAGGCGGGGAAATTGTGGTAAGGGCCGTCCTTATACTGCACGCCTATTACATTATCTCCCTTGTATTCCGTGGCCTCTTTTTCCTCAGGTGACATATAGATCTTAGCCTGCGGAAAACTCCGAAGCTCTCCGGTATGGTCGGCATGCTTGTGGGTGACGAGGATTTTCGTCACCTGCTCCGGCTGATAGCCCAGCTCCTTCAGCGCCGATACATAATCCTTGATGCGGCTGCCGAGGTAGATTTGTGTTTTTTCATCCACCACCATATCCGGTGCTTCCAGCGGCATCCCCGTATCTACCAAGATCACCTCGCTGCCCGTGTCGATGAGAAAGTTCTGGAGCGTGGAGCGGTATTTCACATTGGCATCGAATTTATCCGCACCGTCTTCGCCACCCAAAGCAAAGGGCTGCGTCATAAAGCCCTTCTCGTAGAGTTTAACAGCCTTGATTTCCATGTTTCTGGCACTTCCTTTCGTTGCAAATTCAAATCCAGTCGTCATCAGTCCTTCAGCTTGAATACCTTTTTCGGCTGGCCGCAGACGGGGCAAACGAAATCCTCCGGTTCACTGTCAAGATCCCCAATGTACTCATAGCCACAACAGCCGCAAACGTAGATGGTCTTGCCCTCAACATTCAGCACTTCGGGCTTGTACTTCTCCAGCATCTTTTGGAGCAGGACACCGTGATGGCCTTCCTGCTTGGCGAAAATCTCCATCTCATCGGCAGCTTCCGTGAGTCCTGCGGCGCGGAACTTGTCCGCTATCCCCTTGACCGTGGCTTCACCCGTGGTTTCGGCTGCCATGAGACCGCGCACGAGCATCCAGAAATCCTGCGGGCATTTGCCGTTCAGTGTTGCATAGAATCCGGCATGGACGGCTTCCTGGTTCGCCGCCTCGATGAAGTCATCGGCAGCATCATCCATGCCCTGCTCCTTGGCGAGCCTGGCCAATGCGTAATACATCATCGTTCCATTTGCCTCAGCCTGTGCCATCATCGCCACCAACTGCTCGAACTGGGTTCCTTTCGTCTTTCCATGCAAGCTCATGTAAATCTCTCCTTTTCTGACTTTTTTATCATGAGGGGAATTACCCCGACCAATAACATGAATCATGCTCAATCTATGCTATCAAGTTCATCATATCACACGATTGTGACCTCAATATGACTTTTGGGAGAAATTTCTCCTAGTGTCCCACCTCGTTCAGAAACATAAAAATAATTGTTCGATATGTAGTCAGATGCTAGGAAGAGGAAGGCGGCGTAGCGGTGGCTACGTCAACTGACGATGACGACGCAGATGGCTGCATAGCGGGCAATTATTATGGATATGAACGAGGCGGGACACTAGGGCGTGTTGAAAAACGGAAACTGTGCGCTACAGCGAGACAGTTTTTCGTATGACAAGGAAGCGAACCCGCAGTCGTAGCAGAGCTACGTCAAGGGTTCGTTGACGCAGACAGACGGAAAAATGGCCGCTGTAGTGCGCAGGTGGAGTTTTTCAACACGCCCTAAAGCGCTTTTTTCTCTGAGAAGAAGGAAAATCATTGCTCCTGCTCGAATTTTGAAAAATTGATAATTTCTAATTCTACAAAGGAGTTCTTGCATCATGGACAATCAAAATCCCCTGATGGGGGCAGACAAGGCCAATCGTGACAGTATCATTATCAGAACCAGTGTCATTGGTATTCTGACCAATGTGCTTTTGGCGTCCTTCAAGGCGTTCATCGGCATAGTCTCCAATTCCATCGCCGTAACCCTGGATGCGGTGAACAATCTCTCCGATGCCCTTTCTTCCGTTATCACTATTGCGGGGACGAAACTGGCAGGGAAGCCCCCGGACAAGGAGCATCCCTTTGGCTATGGCCGGATTGAGTACCTCAGTGCCTTGGTAGTAGCGGGCATCGTTCTCTATGCGGGCATCACCGCCGCCGTGGAATCCGTGAAGAAAATGATCTGGCCCGAAGTGCCGGACTACAGTATGACGGCACTGGCCATCATCGGTACAGCGGTCATCGTGAAAGTAGTATTGGGAAAGTTCGTCAAGGCGCAGGGCGAAAAGGTGAACTCCGGCTCCTTGGTGGCCTCCGGATCTGACGCCCTGTTCGATGCCATCCTTTCCCTGTCAGTCCTGGTTTCAGCCATCATCTTCATCGCTACCGGCATATCCCTGGAGGCTTATGTGGGTGCGGTCATCTCCGGTTTCATCATCAAATCGGGCATTGACATGATAAAGGATACCCTGGACGAAATCCTAGGGAAACGCACAGACAAAAAAATATCCCGGCAAATAAAGGGTCTGCTGACCGCTGAGCCGGAAGTACGAGGAGCCTACGACCTCAGCCTCTACAACTACGGCCCCGACAAAGACTTAGCTTCCGTCCATATGGAACTTCCGGATAATATGAGCGTAAAGGAAGTGGACAGCCTTACCAGGCGACTCCAAGCCAAGGTTTTCAAGGAAACCGGCATCATTCTCGTGGGTGTGGGCGTATATTCCTACAACACGGAGGACAACGAGGCAACGAGAATCCGTGATGATGTGATAAAGCGAGTGCTGGCCCATGATTGGGCACTGCAGCTCCATGGCTTTTACCTGGATGAAGCTGCCAAGACCATGCGCTTCGATGTGGTCATAAGCTTTGACATACCACATCAAGAGGGCGTGAAGATTCTCCAAAAGGAAATGAAGGAGGCGTACCCCCATTATGACGTTCAGATTGTGGCGGATGTGGACTTATCCGATTAGGGCGTGTTGAAAAACTCCGCCAGCACACTACAGTGGCCATTTTTCAACACACCCTAAACAATCCTGCGGGGCAAGGTAACGAGCATTTCCGTTCCTTGCCCTTCCTGGCTTCGACATTCTATCGTACCATGCAAAAGCTCCACAATCCGTTTGACAATGGGAAGTCCCAGGCCGTTCCCCAGTTCCTTGTGGGATTCCTCGCACTGGTAGAATCGCTCGAAGATATGTTCCTGTTTCTCTGACGATATGCCAATGCCTTCATCCCGGATGCTCACGCAAATCGCATCCCCCAGTACAGAACCGGAAACATGGAGAGTTTTGCCTTCCCCGGAATATTTTAGTGCATTATCCATCAGGTTCAGCCATATCTGCCAAGTCAAATCGGGATCACCCTTCATCTCCAGCACGGGAAGGTCAATGTCCAAGGTTTGTTCCTTGTTCGCGAATCTTTCCGTGAGCAGGATCAGGCACTTCCTGATCTGCTCATCGGCAGCGAAGGACTCCTGCCGGGTTACAACAGCCTGGGCATCCAGCCGGGAAAGCCGCAAAAGATTCTCGGACAAGCGGGAAAGCCGCAGGGCTTCCTCATGTACCAGTGTTATATACTCCTGCCGTTCCTCCTCGCTCAGTCCCCCATCCTTGAGGATTTCCGTAAAACCTACAATGGAAGAAATGGGCGTCTTGAACTCATGGGAAACATTTCTGGTGAAATCCTTCCTCATCTCATCCAGGCTGCATAGTTCTCGTGCCATACAATTGAAACTGTCCATGAGCAGGCACCCCTCCCTTGTCCCTATGCGCCAGTCATAGGGAGGGATTTGCACATGAAGGTTCCCTGCTGCCAGTTTCCCGGCTGCCCTGGCTACCTCCTCTGCTGGACGAAGATAATAGCGGGTTTCCCAAGCTAAAGCAACTCCTCCCAGAAAAATCGTGAGAAGACTGCAAATCCCCAGAAGAATCGGCAGCGAAAGGGAAACACCCACAATATTGACCATCGCCCAGATGGCTGCGCTGGAAACCATACAGGCAGCGCAAAGTGTGAGGATGGATGACACTGCATGATAAAATCGAATGGGAAGAACGATGCGCCCCTCTCTCCAAAATTGGCGCAGCGCACTCACGATGAAGCCTCCTGCTTGAAAACGGCTTTGTAACCCAGGCCACGCACAGTCAAAATTTCAAAATCCGGGTGGTCAGCAAACCTGCGGCGCAACTTCTTGATATGGGCATCCACGTTCCTTGCATCAGTATCCTTCTCCATGCCCCATATTTCATCCACCAATTCCTGACGTGTGAAAATTTTATCCGGCTGGTTCAACAATTTGAACAGCAAGTAAAATTCCTTGGGAGGAAGCTGCTCCGTGCGCCCTTGCGTCTGCACGGAAAGCGCCGCATAGTCAAGCACCGTTCCCCGGATCATCAGCCGCTTCTCGTTCAGAAGCTGCGCCCTGCGCAGGAGCGCCCCGATACGCAGGAGCATTTCCTTCAGATTGACGGGCTTCACCATGTAATCATCCGTTCCTGCCAGAAAGCCCTTTTCCATGTCCTCCATGCTGTCTTTTGCCGTAATCATCATGATTGGCAGAACGTATCGTGCCCCACGCAATTCCCGCGTCAATGTATAACCGTCCATGCGGGGCATCATGACATCGCTGACAATGAGATCGATATGCTCTCTTTCAAGTATGTCCAGAGCATCCTCACCGTCAAACGCCGAAAATACATTATATTGTGCTTGCCGCAACTTAGCACATATCATGCGATTGAGATTGACATCATCCTCCGCCACCAGAATGGAAAACACGGACTGCACCCCCTTCTATCCTTTGCTGAATATAGCCTACCATACAATTATGACCTCAATATGACATTTCCTGCATATTTTTGAAATTTTTTCCACGTATCCACCACTGCCCCATCCTGAAATACCACGGTCATACCCCCCCGTTCCCACCAGGCAGGGCGTGTTCTCCGCCGATATAGGCGACCTCACCGATCTCGGCATGACAAGCTCATAGTCCATTCACAAAAAATCCCGCCACAAGGCAGGAATGGCAGGGTTGGTTGAAGAAAAGAAATACAAATGTTTCTATAGGAGGACGATAGCATGAATTTATTTTCCGGCAAAAAGGTCGGTGTCAGCAAAGAGGAGTATCGCTTGCCATACTTCAAATATTACGAGCAGGAAATGGCTCCCATCCCGATGGAAAAGCTCCAGCTTTTGGACACACCTTCGACAGCACCATGTGTGCCTTTCGATGAGCGGAACTTATTTTTGCAAGGCAAAGACCAGGACTATTGCCAGGTCGGATATGGTACTCTTCCCGATGGCACAGGCTTTGTATGCAACGAGACATATATGCCCGGTGTCAAAGGGGAAATGCTGGACTGGTGGTTTCCGTGGCATAGTGTAGGCTCAGACTTGCGGTATAAGATTTGGGATGCAGAGGATCACTACTTTGCGCGGGCTGACCGTGTGGACTATGTCTGCAATCCTGATGTCCCCGTCAGGGAAAAGACATGGGGTGTCAATCATTACGTGCTTGAGGATATAGGGAATGGTCCCGATATCTTAAAGCTGTGTTTCCTGAGCCCGAAGGACTATGGCTTCGACACATCCATCATTGGCACGGAGACCTGCGAATCCTTGGTCTGTGCGATTGGAGCAGGGGAATGTGCCGCCGCCATGACGCATAAATGGTATCCCCACAAGGACGGCATCATGCTCTGCTCCCGCTTTTGGATTGGTTACGCCTTGGTGAATGGGGAGATCGTCCGAGCCTTGCCCGAGGGAGCATCTATCCCTACCGTGATTTCCAAGGGACTATTTGCACACAACATCAAGGAATTCTCCAACCTCTCAGCCATACTGCCGGATGTCTATCGGGAGAATAAGGACAACTTCTGATCGAGCAGGAGTGGTGACAGAATTGTTCCGATGCAATGAGATCGATCTCTCATAAAAAAAAGGATGTCGACAGGGCCTCAATAGCCCAACTTTTTCAGCCACTTGGAAACTTCTTTTTCCGCCTCATCCTGCTGCTGTTGTGCCACGCGACCCCTCATTTCCAAACCTTCCAGCATCTCAGCCTTTGTTGTATTGGCGACAAAGCTTTCCGTGCTGCCGATGCCGCTCCCCTCATGGGTACAGAAGGGAGCTATCTTCTTGCCGGAAAAGTCTTCCCTCTCCAGAAAAGTGTAGACCACCATCGGCAAATCTCCCCACCAGATGGGATAGCCGAGGAAAACCGTATCGTATTTGCTCAGATCGGGCAGCTCACCGGTGATTTCCGGCCGGACATTCTCTTCCTTTTCCTGCTTTGCGACCTCGGTTGCCGGAGTGTATTCCTTCGGATATGGCTTCGTCGGACGGATTTCAAAGATGTCTGCATCAGTTTTTGCCGCTATCATCTCTGCCAGAATGCGAGTATTTCCCATCTCGATATAACCAACGCCTCCCGTATTCTCATCGGCACGGGAGAAATACACCACCAAGGACTTTTTCCCCGTCGCAGCAGGTGAGGATTGCGATGATGCTTTATCTGCCGCAGGTTCTGTGCCGCAAGCCGCCACAGCCAACGAAAAGAGCAACAGCAACGCCGCTGCAAAAATCTTTTTCAGGTTCATGCCTATTCCTCCTAATTTTTGTGAACATCCTATTTCCGTTTCCTTGGCATCACGGTCTGCAATACACGCACTTTGCCATACCGGCCTCTGAAAAGGGCAGAAAACCAATGTCTGTTCAGCAACAGATGCCAGATGGCTCCACCAAGAAGCACCAATCCAAGTACTTCATGCAGAATATGTGGCAAAACATGAAACCCCATGACCAAAAGTAGCAGCAACAGCATGGCTATATCGAGAACAAACTTCTTCATTGTCTTTTCTCCCGCCCATCCTTGACTTTCCTTCCCCACCCACTACACCCGATGATGATTTTGCCATTTTCCATAGCCACCACCCTCATCGTGAAAATGCGGGATACGCATCGCTCAATTCTTTTGTGGGGCACGATACGCCTCTGAAAAGGTTAATGAATTTGTCTTGCCATTCCTTTTCCTTAAAACACTTCCTCTCATGGTTTTTCGTTAGTTACCTCGCCGTGCCAGTCTATGATTCCTCCAAACTCAACGATATTTTTGTAGCCCATATCGGCAAGTTTCTGCGCAGCCTCCTTGCTGCGCCTACCGCTGCGGCAATAGACGAAAATCTCCTGCTCCTTATCGGGAAGCAGTGACGGCGGCTCTTTGTCGATGGTCTCGTTGGGTATGCAGATGGCCTTTGGGATGTGTCCTTCGGCATATTCTCCTTGGGTTCGCACATCAACGATGATATAGCCGGATTCCTTATCCATCATATTTCGAGCCTCATCGGAGGACACTTGACGATAGGCTCTCTGCTCTGCTGGAGCAGAATTTGCCCCTCCGCAGCCGCAAGCGAACATCATCACTGCCACAATTGCCAGACAAAATAAAAATATTCTCTTCACTAAAATCCCTCCAAGCCAGTAAAATCAAGGCGTGAGCCTCCCTGCTCGAAAAACGAGCCTCCCCTATGCGGCTCGTCTGGCAAAATTAAATTGTATCAATCTCTGCATGAATATATCTATGTAGATGCACTTCACCCTGCCCTCATACTCCGGCAACAGGGACTTCAAAGCCACAAGGTTGTCCCCATGGATGACCATGTTTCCCGAGTCATCGCCGTAACGGTATTTCTTCTCCAGCACATGAAAGGGAACCTCCTTCGCATGGTTCACCACTTTTTCCTTGCCAATCCATTCCAAGCGCGGCATCCGGGCACATCCTTTCTTCCAGGGTGTGTTGGAAAACGGAAACTGTGTACTACAGCGAGACAGTTTTTCGTATGACAAGGAAGAGAACCCGCAGTCGTAGCAGATCTACGTCAAGGGTTCTCAGGCGAATATGCCAGTGGCATGTTCGCGGGAATCAATGAGTGAAAGCGAATGATTCCCCGACCGCAGGCAGACGGAAAAATGGCCGCTGTAGTGCGCTGGTGGAGTTTTTTCAACACACCCTGTTCTTTTCTATAGGATTTCGCCACACATTGGAGAAATTCCTGCCGAGGCAAGACTGCATTTGCCTTAGGCCCTGTACATATCCGTAGACGGGAAAAGCCAAGACAGGAAAAAAAGACAGGCCATGAAGAATATAGCCATAAAGCATCACCCAGCGAATGTTCCGAGTAGTATGAAAGACAGTAGCGACGGCAGGATTCGCGCCAACAAGCGTTTCCTCCTTCTCCCCTTGTATTTACCAGACTGGACGATCCAAGGAGAATCTCGGCAGGACATGATGATGACACCATGATTCTTCTTGAAAAAAGCCGTCGCATCGCTTAAAATAGAGGCAGAAGGAGAGTGTACCGATGGGTGTAGAAAGCAGCACGGTCAAGGGCGTGTTCATGGATGGCGACAATGCATCCTACGACAGGAATGCCAAGAAGTTCCTGTCAGAGAAGGCACTCCTGGCAAGGATTCTGAAACATCTGGTGATAGAGTTTCGGGATTGCGATCTCAAGGACATCGAGGAGAAATACATCGAGGGAGAGCCGAAGGTCACCATCAACACGATTCCCGTGGCTCCCGACCTCACGAATGCGGCACGGAAGGTTGCATCAAAAATCAAGGGCGACCGAAACGAGGACAGCAGCTCCACCGAAGGAGGCATCACCTTCGACATCCTGTTCCGTGCCGTTGTTCCAGCCACGGGCGAGACAATTGCGCTCATCATCAACCTTGAGCCGCAACGTACCGTGCATACGGGATATTCCCTTGTGCGCCGTGGCATCTACTATGCCTGCCGGATGATTTCCTCCCAGAAGGAAGTGGAATTCACGGGCGAGGATTTCGACAGCATCAAAAAGGTCTATACGATATGGCTGGTGATGGATGCACCGCGAGGCGCCTCGAACTCCATCCGCCGATACGAGATCAAGGAGAAGATTCTCCACGGACATGGGCATGAAAATGTGAAAAACTACGACCTGATGGTCGCCATCATGGTTTATCTTGGGAAACAGAAAACACGGCATCGGCTTCTCCGATTGCTCCACCTGATTTTCTTGGACAAGTTGAAGGCCGCAGAGAAGAAGAAGAAACTGAAAAACGAATACAACCTGGTGCTTACGGAAGACATGGAAAAGGAGTTGACGGAAATGGGCAGCTTGGCAGAAGGCATCGCCGAGAGGGCGAGAATGGATGGCGAGATTAAGGGCAAGGAATCAGAACGTATAAGCTCTATTCGTAACTTAATGAAGAACATGAAGTTATCTGCACAACAAGCAATGGATGTGCTGGAAATCCCTGTTGCAGATCGTGGGAGATATGCGGCATTAATTTGAAGTCGAGTATAGAAAACGTGGGCATCGTAGTAGGAAATTACCTTCCTCGATGCCCGCTTTTTTCATTTTCTCAATCGTAGTAATCCGTTTTCCCAAATGCCCCGCTATGCCCACGTTCTGCCCCCTTGTGCCTCCGAAGTGCCGTCCCCACTCCCCTGTTGCCGCGACAGACGATATGAAAGATTTTTGCAGTTTTGCTGCTGTTTCTTGCCAGTTTTTCAACAAAATATACTATAAACTCTTCTCGACCACAGCTTTCCTTGGACGGCCTCGTTTGCTAGGCAGGACTTTCTTGGAAGTATAGGTTCCATCGCATCCTTTCGGTGGCTCAAC
>Ga0256405_10011934_pt1 | contig 10914 bp, 7 predicted proteins | sample RumenRJG_02DNA_FD_189096 | JGI IMG/M metagenome (GOLD analysis project Ga0256405, IMG submission 189096) | Bovine rumen microbial communities from Lethbridge, Alberta, Canada - RJG_02 | ecosystem: Host-associated > Mammals > Digestive system > Stomach > Rumen | place: Canada: Alberta | collected... | reverse complement strand
AGCGGGTTAGAACCCGTGACATACATTTCAGCTCCGCCTGCTGCCATAGTCAGGCACAGGTACGCAGTCTTTGCCTCCAGATGGACTGACAGTGCAATCTTCTGTCCTTTGAAAGGCTGTGTTTTGGTAAATTCTTCTTTCAGCATGCTGAGGAGGGGGCAGTTTCTCCTTACCCACTCGATCTTTCTAAGTCCTGATTCTGCCAGGTTGATGTCTCTGATCTCACTTGCCATGTATGTGTCCTCTTTCTGTTTTTTATCTGTTTTTGTTTTACAGCCCCAACCGGCTGCACATGCTGCGGATCTCGCTGTATACCCGCTCTTCGTCAATTGTCTTCAGTTCTCCGCTTTCCATGACGATCCTGCCGTCGATGATGACTGTATCGACTTCTGAGCCGTTTGCGGAGTAGCACAGGGCGGCAAGCAGGTTGTTGTTAGGCATCATGGACGGTACGTCCAGGCGCAGGATCGCGAGGTCTGCCTTCTTGCCTTTCTCAATCGAGCCTGTGTTCAGGCCGAGTGCCTTTGCGCCGTTGATGGTTGCCGCGCGGAAGACTTCGGGTGCTCCGACGCACTGGGGCGTCGCATGAGTTCCTTTGTGGATCATGGACAGGTAGCCCATCTCGCGGAACATGTTCTGGGCATTGTTGGAGGCTGCGCCGTCAGTTCCCAGGCAAACATTGATGCCTGCTGCCATCATCTCCGGAACAGGGGCAAATCCATTTCCGAGTTTCATGTTGGATGCGGGGTTGGTCACTACGCTGACGTTGTGATCTGCAAGGATCTTTATATCATTCTCCGACAGCTGCACGCAGTGGGCCGCTATCGTCGGGACGTCAAAGATACCTGCGCTTAAGGCGTATTCTATGGGCGTGCAGTCGTGATCTTTGCGCATGTTTTCGGATTCTGTCACCGACTCGCCCAGATGGATATGGATCCCCAGGTCTTTCTCTTTTGCCACGTCAGCAACCATCCGCAGATAATCCGGTCCGCAGGTATATGGGGCGTGAGGGCCAAGGCGGAATGAAAGCCTGCTGCATTCCCTGCCTTCTTCCATCTCTTCCAGCGCCTGCTGCAGGCGGATATCGTTCGTATCGTAATCGCCTCCGACCAGGCCCCGGCAGATTACCGCGCGCATGCCGCTCTCGCGCACTGCCTTGGTGGTCTGATGGATATGCATCTGCATATCGTTAAATGTCGTAGTCCCGGACCGGATCATTTCGATCTGACCCAGCAGCGATCCCCAGTACGCATCTTCCGGGAGCAGTTTCCCTTCGATGGGATCGACCCTGTTGAACAGCCAGTCCATAAATGACAGGTCGTCTGCACAGTTGCGCATCATTGACATATAAGTGTGGGTGTGCGCATTGACCAGTCCCGGGATCACCAGCCGGTCTGTGCCGTCGATTATGTGTGCGTCTTCTTCCGCAAAATCTGCCGGCCGTTCCTCGATTCCGACAATCTTGTCTTCGTTAATATAGATTGTATGCCTGCCGATCACATCCGCATCACCCTGCGGCAGGACCGCCAGCGCATCCCTGATCACTATTAACATATATTGAATTCCTCCCAATTCTCTTCTGCCTAATTCATATTAGTCTATCATAAAGCAGTCTGAAAATGAAGTTGGACATTACAAGATGCCGCGTACCTCAGCCCGCAGCATCTCATACTTAATTATTAATATTCATTCATTTGCCTTCAGGCTGCTGACCATATCGATCTTTCTGATCCTTCCGGACAGCCATTCGTTGACCAGGCAGGATACAAGGAAAATTGCCGCGCCGGCAAGCACGTAGGAAATGGGCCGGACATAGGCCGGGAAGTCGTAGTTGTCGCCCAGCGCCTCTCTGAAGATGTAGCTGATCATGAAATAACCTGCAGGCAATCCCAGAGCGATGGAAATGACAGACAGGATCCTTCCCTGCTGATTGAATATCCTGCGCAGGGGGCCGGTCCTGTAGCCCAGCACTTTCAGAGTTGCGAACTGGTACTGCTTCTCTGTGAAGCTGAGAATACCGAGGTTATAGAGGATCACTACGCTGAGGACGGCGGACAGGACGATGAACAGTGCGATGATGGTTGTCATCCTGTCCATCATGCCCCGGACACCAGTCTCCAGGCCTTCCTTCGTCTGGATCACATCCACGCCATCCGGCACGTCAGTGACATCCAGAAGCTCTCCCGAATAGATGGTGTCTGCCCGATAGGTCATGCCCAGGCTCTCCATGTATCTGCGCGTGCAGGTGAACTGCTGGCTCTGCGGATCTCTGTATATCCCGCAGATCTTCGCAGTCCTGGATCCTTCCTCGCCATACACCCGGAAGGTGAATTCATCCCCGACACCCAGCTTAAGGCTTTCAGACAGTTTCCGCGTGATGTACATACCATCGTCTCCCAGTTCCATGGGCTGGCGTGAAAAGTCACTGGTGCAAATAAAGCCGGGAGCTTCATTTACAAATATCGTCTGAGTGATCGCCTTTCCTTCGGTGTCTTCCATCTCGATCGCGACCGTCTCAGAGGAAGAGTCGCCGTATTTCTCAGTCAGCGCATCGTACTCTTTATCGGTGCAGTCGGCCGAAAGCACCATATAGGACTTGTACTGGTTGATCCTGTTAAACTGCCAGTTCATGAAGTCTTCAATCGTATCATGCATGCCCAGGGCTGTGACTACCAGCATTACACAGCCCATGATGCCGGCGATACCCGCGATCGAACGGCCTTTATTTCTTCCGATATCACGAAGATTCCATTTCGTGACAGTAGAAGCTTTGCTGAATATGCCCCTGGTCGTCAGGGAGAACTTCGTGTTCTTTACACTCGGAACTTCAGTGCGCAGTGCCTGGCTTGCCGGCTCGTTCAGGATCTTGCGGCAGGAGAGCCAGGTGACAAATACGATCACCAGGACGGACAGCGTGGCGGTGATAAAGACGATCGGCTCCAGCACCAGATGCGCTTCCGGCATCTCGAAGTAGTCCATCTCCATCTTAAGGAAGAATCTGCCGATCAGCAGAGCGCCAAGCACGATACCCACTGCTGCCGCGATCACGCTGAGCACCAGGTTGTAGCAGATATAGTGCCATACGATCTTCTTTCTCCTGTACCCCAGGGCTTTCAGCGTTCCGATCTGCACACGCTCCTTCTTGATAAAGCGGTTCATAGTGGTGATGACAGACAGGATCGCGATGAACAGCAGGAGGAATGTGAAGACAAATGAATATGTCTCTCCTTCTTCGACTTCGCTGTTGTATCCCACCCAGGAAGCCAGCTCGCTGCGGCCGGTGACCGCTACGATGGAATCGATGCTGCTCTCCAGCTGCTCCTTAGATTCGTCAAACAGGTCCGGATCTTTCAGATCGACCATGATATATGGAAATGGAATCTGGTCGTGCAGGTCTGCGGAGTCAAGCATTGTGTCGACGACAGTGTCTGTGATGGCATCTGTAAGGTTGCCTGTAAGCGCACCGAGAAGTGAACCGGTTGAACCAGAGTTTTCTGTCTCCGAACTGGCGTTGCCTGCAGCATTGTTCGCTTCTCCGGTATCAGATGACTTTGTCTCAGACGTATTCACATCGTCATGTGTAGATGTATCGAATAGCCCACCGCTCAGTTTTGCCTTCGCGGCATCTTTCAGGATCTCGTCCGGGATCGCCTTGTATGAAAGATACACATACCCATAGGTTTTGTGATCCGGGAATATCTGTGTCGCATCTTTGATGCTGTAGGCATGATCCGGCGTCTCCACCAGTCCTGCGATCTTCACATCGATCTTGTATGTGGTGTACCTGAGCGTCAGCTGATCACCGACGGCATAACCATTCGCAGCGGCAAATTCTTTGTCGACCCACACGCCGTCAGTGTTGTCCGGGTCAAATGCTTCTCCGTCAAATACATACATTCTGCAGACGTCGTTGCTCTCCAGGAAGTTCATTTCCAGAGTCACGTCGTCCCTGCCTTCCAGATTCCCCTGGAAAGTCAGGCGGCGGTCGGCTGCATTGACGTTCTCGTTGGCACGGACTTTCTCAATCTCTTCCTGCGAGAAGCCCTCTCCGGTAAGCCACATGTCAGCAAGGTTGTATTCACTGTAGATCTCCTCCGAACTGACACGCATTCCATCCATGTAGGCGTGCACGCCTGAAAATGCAAGCACCGCCAGCATGACCATCACGAAGATGACGATGAACTGGGACATGTTCTGTCTGAGATCTCTGTACAGTTTTTTCTTCAGCATAGATCCTACCCCCGTTCTTACCATTCAACCTCGTCAATGCTCTTTGGATTCTCCACCTCGGACACGCTCCGGATCTTTCCGTTCTTCAGGCGCACGACAACATCCGCCACATCCGCGAACAGTGAGTTGTGGGTGACGATGATGACGGTCTTGCCGCGCTCCGTCTGCTCTTTGAGAAGTTTCAGGATCGTAACGCCGGTCGCGGAGTCCAGGGCTCCGGTCGGCTCGTCGCACAGCAGCATCGACGGGTTCTTGGCGATTGCGCGGGCGATGGACACTCTCTGCTGCTCTCCGCCGGAGAGCTGGTTCGGGAATTTGTTCATGTGCTCTTCCAGGCCTACTGCCTTCAGAGCCGAAGCTGCGTCCAGAGCATCCTTCGTCAGGTCAGCCACCAGACTGACATTTTCAAGGACTGTCAGAGTCGGCAGGATGTTGTAGAACTGGAAAATGAATCCGACATTAGCCGCACGATAGTCGGCAAGTTCATTTTCAGAATAACCGGAGATGTCTGTCCCTTCCGCTTTGATAGTGCCCTCAGAGGGTGTATCCATACCGCCGATCAGATTCAGAAGTGTGGACTTTCCCGCACCGGACGGACCAAGGATGACAACCAGCTTTCCTGCTTCGATATCCAGATCTACACCATCAAGTGCCTTAAAGGTATGTCCGCCTGTAGAATAAGATTTGCTCACATTTCTCAGTGATAACGCAATGCTCATATATATCCTCCTGTATATTCTCCTATAGAGAAATCGTTTTAGTTAGTGATCTCTAATTGGAGATTATAGATACATATGAACGATCGTTCAAGTGTTTTACAGGCAGTTAATGAGCATGATTTCTCAACAAGGCAGTTTTTGCAGAATTATAAAGGGTGCAAGTAATAGCCAAGAGTTCTGACGGTAAGCTAAGCGGCAGCCCCGCAAGGGAAGCTGCCGCCAATATTTCTTCTATAAAACTGATCCGCCCAAATATCTGGCCACTCTGCATAACAGATGCTGTCAAACCCTGACAGTTATGAGCGTTTCAATTCAGATCCGGATTCAGATCAGGCCTGCCACGCACTCTTCGACCTTCTTCATATCCGCCGTGGGCTCAAATCTTGCAACAACATTGCCTTCACGGTCGACTACGAACTTTGTGAAGTTCCACTTTATGTTGGGGTTGTTCTTGTAGTCTTTGTCAAACTTCTTCAGAACACCGGCCATCATAAGAGCTGCCGGGCCCTTGCCGAAACCTTCGAAGCCCTTCTGGCTCTTCAGGTAAGTATACAGCGGAAGTTCATTTTCACCGTTCACGTCAGACTTCTTCATCTGCGGGAACTGGGTGTTGTACTTCAGTGTGCAGAACTCGTGGATCTCTTCATCGGTTCCGGGGGTCTGGCCCGCAAACTGGTTGCACGGAATGTCGATCACTTCGAGTCCCTGATCGTGGTACTTCTCATACATCTCCTCAATGGGTTTGTAATGCGGGGTAAATCCGCATCCGGTTGCTGTGTTGACGATCAGCATGACCTTGCCCTGATAATCAGAAAGCTTAACCTCTGTTCCGTCGGCTGCCGGTACACTGTAATCATAAATGCTTGCCATTAGTTGACTCCTTTCTTCACTCTTCCTGCCCGGATATGAAATAAACTGATTTGAATTGCTTTAAATTTAATTTTGCTCAATCTTTATGATGTAAATATACACGACCTGACTTCTTCTGTCAAGCCGTGTTTTTATATTTTTTCATTTTTCATTTTTTCAAGTTCTTCGTAATTGATGACGATTCCGCGGCTGATCAACCCGATCTGCTCCAGCAGACTGACCATTCTGTATACGGTTGCGAAGCCTACACTGGGGTCCTGCTTCCTGGACTTGCTGCAGATCTCCTTGATCGTTACACAATCTCCGTTCAGGATTACGTCCAGAATCTGGCTCCTCTGATGGGTGATCCTGCAGCCTTCCGCCCGCAGTCTTTTTATGATCAGAGCTTTGGTACTCTCATTCATTTTTGTCCCCGTAACTTCTGTCCTGTATGTGTTCATGTTCATCAGTCTGCCTCTGTATAACTGTAGTGGGAAATGGAACCGGCAAGGGCCAGGTTAGTTTAGTTATTTCCTGGTTAGTCGCTGCTCTAATTAGTTAGATATAATTCTCTTTGGTTAGCGTTTATTCTCTTTAGTTAGAATAACTTCTTATTGTTAGTGTAAACTTACTTATGTGTTCAGTTTATGGCATCCCGGATTCGTTGTCAATCAATAATCAGCCATTTCCGGCAGTTGCAGATTCAACCAATTCTGGCAATTGCCACTATTATCTGATACACTGAAGGCAGCAGAAAAACAGCCGGATATGTCAGGATTTATGTCCGGCTATTAAAATTCAGAATGGCAAGGAGGATTCAAGATGGCATTTTTCGGACTGTTTGACAAAAAGACTTGCGCGATCTGCGGCGGGGAGATTGGGCTTCTGGGAAACAGGAAGCTGGAAGATGGTAACTGCTGCAAAAGCTGCGCATCCAAATTATCCCCCTGGTTTGATGAGCGCAGGCACAGCACTGTGGAGCAGATCAAGGAGCAGCTTGCGTACCGTGAGGAAAACCTGAAAGCTGTTGAGAATTTCCACACGACCCGCACGATTGCCTGCGACCGCTGGAATGTTCTTCTGGATGAAGACGCCAGGAAGTTCATCCTGACGAGGGATCCCAGAAAGATCACCGAGACAAACCCGGACGTGATCTCATTTTCAGATATCACGGGCTGCCGCACGGATGTGGATGAGGACCGGACCGAAGAGAAGCGCGAGGTCAAGAGAGGCGACAAGACTGAATATGTTTCCTACAACCCGCCGCGTTATACTTACAGGTATAACTTCAAGTACATCATCAATGTCAACAACCCGTATTTTGATGATATGAAGTTTGAACTGAACAGCAGCAGTGTCGAGATCAAGTCCGACTCTGGATCCGGATTCAGCAGTGATCCGAAAGCCGGCCTTCTTGAGAACATACTGAACGCGGCGGTCAGTACCGGAGTCGGCGGAGCTGTTAATCCGCGGAACAATCCGGAGTATGCCAAGTATGAGAAGATCGGTGAGGATATCACGGAGGCCCTGACCGGCGCACAGACGATCGTCCGTGAGGAGAAGGAAGCTGCCAACGCGGCTCCGAAGATCGCTGTCTGCCCGTACTGCGGAGCTCAGACGGAAGTGACTGCTGACGGAAAATGTGAATACTGCGGCGGATATATCGCAGAGCAGATCTGAGGCAAATAGCGGGAGGAAAATGAGAATTCATTTTCCTCCCGTTTTCTGCTGCTTATATCCAGCCGGCTGTTCAGTTCAGGTCTCAGTCGACCAGTGTTGCCGTATATATGCTGCGTTTGTAAATATGCCCGGACAGATAATCATCTCCGTCTGCCGACTTCTTCTCAGCGTTATTGACTGTGGGCTCAAGAGTGTCGTGCGACAGGAGCAGGAACTGTGTCTGCTCGTCTCTGTCTCCATACAGAAGCACTCTTGCCTTCAGCATGGTATCGATCACGTCGACATCTTCTCCGTACTCATTATTCGTACGCACTGAGACTCTGTAGATCTCTCCCTGAGGCTGGTATCTGTCAAGAACAGCCTTCTCATCTTCACTAGCCCCTCTTCCGTCATCCGGAGCGAAGTATACCATATAGCTGTCTTTGGACAGTTCTGAGACTGCCAGGTCGATCCCGCCGTCTGCTACGCGAAGGCGGATGGAACTGCATCCGGCATCCTTCGCCTTATTGATCATATCACGGGTAATATGAAGATTTCTCTGCGAATATACTGTATCGCCGACTACTGTGTTGTCGTCAAAGGTCAGTATTTCGTAGATCTTGACGCTTTCTGCCTGTCCTTCTGTCTGGGCTTCTTCCTGTTCCGCATCCTGTTCTTCTGTCTGCGATATCTCCTCTATTATACGCACTTCATATTTCTTTGGTGCGCCAAGTGAGTCTGTCACAGTGAGATCTGCCGGAGCTGCTTTCGTCTCTTTCTTCTCGCTCTGGCCTTTGATCGTATACTCAACCTTCCTGGAATTGATCACATATTCGCTTGTTCCTTTGATCTTCATCCAGGCCTTGCCCGGATTCACGCAGTTCTTGCCCTTCACTCCGGTGACTTTCCACATATCTTCCGGCACTTCATAGGAAGTGGTTGTAACGAATATTTCCTTCGGGAAAGACTTCTTGCCGGTGTAGGTTGCCTCCTCTTCCCAATCAACGTCTACATTCGGCGCCGAGAGATCAAGCGGAAGAACTGTAACTTCCTGTGAGTACAGAGTCTTGTCCAGCACATCCGTTACGCTGCAGCTGAGCACCTTGCTGCCGGCTGCAACCAGATCTTCGATCGATACGGTATATGTGCTTTCTGTTGCTCCCGAGACAGATTTTCCGCCCAGATACCACTGATATGTGAGGGTCATTTTACTCGGATTCTTTACTCCGCTGATATTCGCGGAAACGTCATCCCCGATACGGATCGTGGATGGAATGGTAACCTTTCCGGATATCGCAGAAACCAGGAAAAGTTCATTTGAATAAAATGGAGCGCACGGGCTGATTGCATCTCCGCTGACCGGATTCTGGGTCACCATCAGGCGTACTGTCTGGTTGAGGTCACTTTCCTTGAGTCCGAAGAGGTTCACAGACCAGTCTGAACTGAAGAAATGATTGACCAGATTTATTCCGGAAGGCATGTCCGACATGGTCTTGGTGGCAGAACCGACCTGAGAGCCGGATGCATTCACCAGGCTCAGGGTGACGCTGATGCCGGGATATCCGGACATGCTGAAGGAATAATCCGCATTGTTGCCGTTCTGCGCAATCGTGGGACTGAAGAGCTGCGGATACATACGGTCCAGATTCATCTCTTCAGAATCAACTGCCTCCACATTTATTTCATGAGTCTTATCATCCGGTCCTTTGAAACTGAGTGTTCCGGCAGGCATATGATATCTGACATATACCTCGCTCTTATCGGACGGGATAGTCGACATATCTGTCCATGGGCCGCTTGTACTGGTACTATACTGCCAGGTACCGCCTCCGGTTATCGTCTCCACGATATTCTCCGGACCAGAGTAGCCTTCCGGTGAAGCCGCCGTTACCTCAATCGTGTAGGTGGTGGTAGGTACCGGAAATGAACTCGCGGAATCTCCGAGCACATAGGTTCTGCCCTGTATCGGTGCTGCCACAGTTGCAGGTTCAATGCAGTAGGTATACTGATCTGCTTCAGGATCATCAGCCGCTTCCAGTTCTTCTTCCTCTGACTCTGTATTGTCAGCACCTTCAAGCGGGGTAAGAACAGCCTCTTCCTGTGCAGATTCTTCACTCTCCGGATCCTCCGGCGAGGTTTCTCCATCATCCTGTGCATCAGATGCTTCCTCACCATCTGCGGTAACTTCCGAACCGGCGGCAGACTGATCTTTACTATCAGTATCTGCTTCTTCTGTTGAAGGCTGGCTCTGTGGTTTAGATTCTTCTGCGGCAGGCTGTCCCTGTGATCCGGATGCTTCTGACGAAGGCTGGCTCTGTGTTCCCGGCGCTCCGGCTAAAGTCTGATCGGGCGCTCCTGATGCGTCAGAGGCCTGCTGATCAGAAGTATCGGACGCAGTTTCCGCAGACTGACTCTGTGTTCCGGATGCCTCAGCCTGAGACTGATTCTGAGCCTCTGTTGCTTTCTGAGCCTCTGCTGCTTTCTGAGCTTCGGCTGCTTTCTGAGCTTCAGCTGTCTTCTGGGCGTCGGCTGCCTTCTGAGTTTCTGCTGCCTTCTGGGCGTCGGCTGCTTTCTTTGCCTCTGCTGCCTTCCTGGCTTCCTCAGCTTTCCGCTCCTGTTCCTTCTTCTCTTCAGCCTCTTTCCGGGCTTCATTCTGATCCGCATCCTCAGCAGCTATTACCTGCTTCTGAGACACGTCTTCAGACAGCACCGTCTGCGGAAGTGCTGCCACCATCAGTCCCATTGCTGCTGCAAATGCGATATACCTTTTCATGCCTGCTTTCATCTATACTCACCACCCGAATCGTTTATACAAGTTTAAGTATGCACGAAAATGAATTCAATGCACACCCCTCATTTCGCTTTTTTCAGAAAATTCGGTAAATATATACAAACTGTTCTCTGAAAACTGAACTGATGAAAAAATGCCGCCTGATCACAGGCAGCAAACATCGGATTTAACTTATATTTTACATATTCTCAGCCTATTATATGCTTCACATCTTCCACATAATCACTGACCATCGCCGGTGTCCCGTCTTCAATCTCCAGGATTGTATCCCCCAGTATGTCATAGGCTTTCTCATTGATACCGTCCGCAAAAACTGACAGCATGAGTTGTCTTTCGGAAATAAAATCTTTCCAGGGTTTTCCTTCCAGAAGCAGTCTGAGGAACTCATTTTCCTCAGGTGTAAAGATGGAAGATTCTCCTGACTGGACCAAATCCTGCCTGAGAGGTATTGCCACAGCAGGATTCTCATATGCATTCAGGAGCACGGGTGACTCCAGTCTGGTATCAGTCAAGCATCTGGTCTCCTGATCTGCACTGTCAGTCTGCGATGACGCCGGCTTGGTATCTGTCGATTCCGCAGTACTCGCCATCTCAGGCAGCTCGGGCATGGCGCTAACTGGTTCCGGCGGCTTGGGCATTGCGTCCCACAGCAGATCCGAAAATCCC
>Ga0256405_10011933_pt1 | contig 10915 bp, 17 predicted proteins | sample RumenRJG_02DNA_FD_189096 | JGI IMG/M metagenome (GOLD analysis project Ga0256405, IMG submission 189096) | Bovine rumen microbial communities from Lethbridge, Alberta, Canada - RJG_02 | ecosystem: Host-associated > Mammals > Digestive system > Stomach > Rumen | place: Canada: Alberta... | reverse complement strand
TGTAGATAGTGGCTTTAATTCGCGATAATCGCCCCTATTTGCGATTTTTTTGACTTCGGCGTTATATTGCCTTACTAAAGCAGCATACTCGCGTTTTTGGGCAGAAGTAAGCGTTTTTGCCATATCAGCAGAAAAACCCTGTTCAGTTAAAGATGCTTGAGTGGCGTTAATTTGAGTGAGGATATTTTTATAAGCCGCCTGATAGGCCCGTTTTAACCGGGTCTTTTCCATAGAAGCCGATATGCGCTCACTGTCTAAAATAACTTGCTCACTTCTTTTCTGCCAGTAGGACATAAAAATCCCCTAATTTATAAATCGCTTTCCACCGCTTGCGCTTCCCGTAATTCTTGCGCCAAATCTTCAATCTCTTGCGCTTTGGTTTTGGTATATTCCGAGTAGCTAGACCCTTCGGCTAAAATACCTTCACGCATAGGCCGGATTAAGCCCGTTTGTGCCTCTAACCCCGCTACTTGGCTTTCCAGTTCTTGGCGGTGCTTTTTAGCGATGTATTCCGGCGTATCAGCCCACTCGCAATTCTCAATAGGCCGTTCGGTTTCTTTTAACTCAAGCCCTTTGTATTGCGGCATAAACTTGAGCGTAGTTTCAATACGGGTTTTATCCGTATCGTGTAATTTGATTTGTCCGTCTTGTTCAATATAGTAGGTCATTTGCTATCTCCTTTAATTGGTTTAATTATTACTACCCTCTGCGTATGTAAATCTTAACCTCGGGCTTGTTATGTTACTAAACGTAAATACATATTCTGCCCCTGCTTTTGCCGGAAACAAATAATAACTATTCCAATTAGCATTTAATAATATCGTGTTTTGCGCGATTGCATCATTTCCACGTCTTCCAAAACTTATCCAAGCACCAGCAGCACTACTATGTCCATCTATTCTAAAATAACCATTTGCGGGTGCAGTATAAATAGCACCATTAGTTGGAGTGGACAGTTCTACCGAATTATCACTCGGAAAGGCAAGCCCCCCCCCAGCAACTCTACCTTCTGCTGATAAATTGCCTAAATCTCTATCAGTTTTATCATTTAACGATTCTAAAATTTCTCCATAGTCTATATCTGGCATATTGTTCTCCTAGTTTGTTTTTTGGGCGTAGTAAAACCTAAAAATTTGGTCAGTAGTGTTAGAACTATCATAATAGACGCGAAATGTTTGCCCCTTCCTTACGGGTAGCGAAGCTCTTAGCATCTTATTCGCAGTGGGAGTCAAGTATCTAAAAGCCAAACCTGCAGTTAATTCTATTGCTTGACCAACACTATCATTTCTTTTGCTAAATGTAACATAGCCATCAGCGGGGGCGGTATAAGCTGTTCCGCTAGCCCCCAATGTCAAATCAATATATTGATTTGTTGGAAAACCCCACGAACTAGTCAAATCAACCTTATCGTTTATCGCCTCGCTCATTTCCCCCACATCTACCAATGTTTCATTTTGTACCGTATTACCTACGTAGAAATAGAGGTATGCTTGCGTAGCAGGGGGTTGAACGGTGGCGGATGCTCCGTAAATGGAGTTTGACAAAGCGGCGTTGAAAGCAATAGAACGCAACCCGGTCCCGTTGCCATACTGGGTACAACCTTGTCCGCCACTCTGCAAATCGTCACCGTATAATGCGCCGCTGTTATAATACGTTGCATTATCTTTGTCGCCGTAAACAAATCTGCCTGTTTTTGTAAATTTACCTGTAATATTAGGCAAGCCGGGAGCTACATACCCACCAACATCCCCACGATACCCAGTAAAGCCATAGATATTTCTAGGCAATTTAAACTGTCTATTTGTGGTATCTAATACGAAATAATACCCGATTCCAGTAGCGTTATAAATAGCATCTAGGTTAGTTTGTTGGTCTGGTAATACAACTTTTATTTCATCCGATAACTTATAAAAAGTAATAGTAGTTCCGGCAATAGTTTCCGTTTGTGCGGTTACGCCGGAAATATTATCAGCTAAATGAGCATAAGCGCTTACATATAAATCAGCACTATGCCAAGAATAAGGGTCAGCTCTTAACCAGGAAGGATTATTTAATTTACGAGGTTGATAAGTTGCAAAGAACATTGGTAAAGCAACCATCATCGCATTTCCACTTACTTTTACATCCCCCTTATAAATTGCCATAAAATTCTCCTCTAGTTATTATCCTTTTGAGCGTAGATGAATCTTAATCTGGTTACTGTGGTGTTGTAAAATGCCACATAGCATCTATCGCCTTTTTTGCAAGATATCGTCGCCCCAAGCTCGTTCCCCGTACCAACTTGTGGAGTCCAACTAACTTGTTTGCCAATCGTATTATCGTTCTGCGCGGGAAATATCGTAAGACGTACCCAACTAGAACTGTTAGCATTCGTATTTGTTCCCCAAAGAATAAAGCATCCATCGGCGGAAGCTGTATAATACTGACCGGACACGGCGGATAAATCCACGTAATTATCGCTCGGCGCACCCCAACTACTATTTAAATTTACTTTCCCATTTAAATCAGTAGCCACCTTGCTAATTTGTACCCCGGTTGGAGTTTGATAGGAATTAGCAATTACAATATAGTAATAAACTTTTATTGTTTGCGGTTGTACTGTGTTGGAGTTGCCGTAAATTGAAGATGAACGTGCTGCGTTAAATCCCCATCTTACACCATATCCCTCACGCGTACCAGCATTATAATCAGTTACATTACTTATCTCATCATAAAAAGCTCCATACGACAAAGACACGCCAGCAAGACCAGTAGGACTCATACCACCTGTGATATTCGGCAATCCGGCTTGTACTAAATCGCCTAAGGCAGTGACATCGGTGGTTCCTTCAATAATACCTGTTATCTTAGGAAGTCTTATAGTTTGATTAACGCTATCATATACAAACTTACCGCATACCCCGTAAGTTGTTACGGCTGTTTGCCAATCAGCTTCGCTAATAAATAAATTAGGATATGTACTAACAAGTCCGGCTATATAGCTATAAAAAGAACTATAAATACCCGTACCATCAATTACAGCCCCATCTAAAAGATGTAAACCGTAATCACTAATAGGTAATATACTGGGTAACACTTGACCGATACGATAGCTATTTTGATAAACTATTTCGTTTTCGTCAGTAGTAGTATATTCCGTATCAGGGTCTTTAGTTACAATAGCATCATACGCGGCTCTAGTGCCCGTCCATTTCTTTATTGCTTTAGTCGGGTTGTTTTGGTCTATTACGCCAACGGTTTGGATTTCATTACTAGTATTTTTAGTGATAGATTTATTATCCGTGATAGTTTTATTACTATCCACGTATTCTTTAATCGCTTTTTGAGATGAAACGCGCTGGTCACTATTTGCCGAAAGTGTACCGTCGGTATCTAGGTTTAAAAAGCGGGAATTTGCGCTCATATGCTACCCCACAATTACGGCTTTATAAGTTCCGGCAGTGATATCCGCAGAAGAGTTCATTTTAATCGTAATAGAACTAGAATCCGCAGTTACCGCTGCATATACTTCATCTCCGCTAGCAATATCATAAACACTTACCACCACTTCGGCAGTTGCTAGGGTATTGCTTATCACCCACGTGCAAATCCCTCCGCTTGCGGTTAAAGCGGGGTTGGTTGCGCTTGCTTTTCTTGCCATACCAACTATATCGGCGGGCTGTAAAGCCGTGTTTATGAGGGCTTTTTGCGCAGCCGTTACGAATTTATTAGTTGCCGTAGAATCGTCAACTAAATCTGCCGATAATTTATTGGTAGAAGTGATTTCAGCTTGTAAGCCAGCCACAAGGTCCGCCACCGGGACATCAATGGTAGAGCCATCTTGCAAAGTTAAAATAATCTTTTTATTTACATTATCATACGCACCACCTACAACCACGCTCTCTAACGGCAAGTCCACCGTCTGCGCCGTACCTAAGACGTTTCCATCCTGGTCCTTTAAAGTGGCGGTGAGTACGTAGGTGCTGCTATTGATACTAAATTCAATGGTAGAACCGTATTTAGTAGTATCCGGCAACGCATTTACATCCGCCGCTTGCGTGGGAACCACTACATTGATAGTTTTATTAGTGGCAGAGTTTGCGGCAAAGGTATCAATATCACTTCCGTTCTTTTGAATTGTTAAAATACCATTTCCAATATCGCTTTTTTGGGCAATGATAGAAGTATCAACGGAAAATTCAGTGCCGTTTAAATTTAAGCCAGTTCCGGCACTATAAATTTTTCCAGTAACCCATTCCGTGCCGTTAAAGGTATATAATAATTGGTCCACCGTGTTATAATAGATTTGCCCGGCTTTTGGGTTAGCGGGAGCAGCTGCAAGATTTTGAATGACCGCTTTTTGCAACTCGTTCCCGTTTAAATTTAAATCAACCAACATATTTTTGCTAGCCATTTTCTTTCTCCTAGTTTAAATAAGCTTTCCCTTTGAAAGCCCCATTAAATTTAATTTCAAGACTATTATCATCTAAATAAGTGATAAAGCCGATTACTACATTATCCCCGCTATCTACCACCGTTACAGAAGGGAAGCGCTTTAAATTATGGGTAATTTGCCAAGTATCACTTGCTTCCCCTTGCTCGTGTATATAAGCTAATTTAAAATCAAAAGAAGTTTTATCTCCTTTAATTACTTCCCCGTTTAGCGTTGGTAGATTTCTCAATTTATTATAATCACCAACTACCACGCCCGGCACGCATCCTCTTACCGAGATATTATCGGGGAGACTGGTAGTTACTTTAGTAACCCCCTTTACTGTTACGTTAATCTTGCGGGGCAGCATAGAAAGAAGTTCTCCCTATATTAAATTTACCATCTAATAAGGTGCGGATATTATCTTCGTCGTGTACCCGTACCCCGTAATAATAAGTTCCGGGCTCAATATCAAGGTCGCCTTTTACAAAATCCAATTGAAACTCCGTACCATCTACCATAAAATCTTTTTGATAAACAGCCGTACTGTCTTCTTCAAATTTACATTTTTTAATAATAAATTCAAGCTTCCAGCCGGTCAGGTCAATGGGGTTTCCACAGCCATCATCAAATTGAAATAAAACGCTGCCGGTATCATTCTTTGCACTATAAAAGTCACCGTTTGAGAACTCCATTTATTCCTCCTCGCCGGAATTATTTTGGTCGGTTGTGTCCGGGTCATCAAAATTGCCCAGCTCCAACGCTTCCTCTTGCTCTTTTTTCTTTCTTTCCAATTCCGCCTGTACATCCGTTACGTACGGGTGCATAGCTAGACGGGTTTCGGTAGAAAGGTCGGTTGATTTAGCAATGTTATCAATCACTTCCGCTTCGTTCATTGCCATATCGGTATTAAATACAAAATCTACATCTTCCTCGGTGAAGTCTTGCCCGCTTTTAAGCAAAATATCCTCGGCAATAAACCAAACTAACCGCTCAAGGGCGGCACTATATTCATTTGCCATAAAATAGCAATCCATATCAAGGTCGCTATAACGGAATTTTAAAGCAACGCCGCTGCTGGCTGTACCAAAGTTTTCATTCTGCGTATCTACCCCGCCGCCAAACTCAAAAATATCTTTGCGCAGGCGGTTTGAATGGGCTTCTACGCTTTGATGTTCAATTTCGGTTTGTAAATTATCTACGTGACCTTCCGGCCCTACAAACAGCAGCCCTAGTTGGCTAAAATTGCGGATAAAGGTTTGCTTGCTTTCTGCTTCCATCCCGCTCACTACCTTTGCCGAACGGGGGCTATCCTTAATAGCATCCGCAAGGCCGGAAGTAGTGGTATCATATTCATCAACCAATGATTTAATAAAATCAAGTAATGGGGCTTCTTCGCTATTATATTTAAAAGCGATAAAGGGAATTTTACCCCACATCGCATTCTTTAATACTTTTGTTTTAGTGCCGTCTTCCACATCTTCTTCTACTTCAATTTGAAAGTTTGCCCCAACTTGTTCACTTTTATCGGGGTCGGGGATAAGCGCAGAACCATCAAATTGATAATACCATACGCCGGCGGTGCTATAATACTCTACTTTTTTAATTTCAGTTTTGTTGCCTTGCTCGTCGTAGTGCCATAAGCTGTACATTCTTAAAATAGCATCTAGCTCGGTATGGTCAACATCCTTCCAAAACGGGAATACTTCTTCACTAGGGATACGCTTTACGCTTAACGCGCCTTCTTCATCGTAGTAAACCTGCAGCCACGCAATCCCATTGACTACAGAATCTTTGCCCACGTTTTTCAACTTGCGCATAAAATTCTTATCAAAAAAATCATTCAATATATTCGCAAAAGCATCTTTTTCGGTTTGGATAGAAAAATCTTTGGATAGTAAATATGATACTTTTTGATTGGTAAGCTTATGCAAAAACGAGTGAACGAGTTTTGTGTTCTCCAACCGCTCGCACGGGATAAGTGCCCCATTTTCGCCTATAACCTGCCGAATCTTCTTTTCTATGGTGGTATTATTCCCCATAAAATACTCTTGCGCCATAAGCATTTTAGCGCGTTTGGGGTCATTTTGCCATTCGGCAACGATATTACTGAGAAAAGGGATGTTTGGTTGACCATCATTCTCAACCAATGATATTTTCTTTGCTGGTTTGGGTTGGCCTAATTTTAAAAACTCCATTTCTCACTCTCCTTTTGGGTCTTATTATAATAAATTTCAGGACTAAAATCAAATGAAATCAAAAGTAACCCTTCCAAGCGGCTCGGTTGCATAACGTAAAGCGTCCATCAAGTGGTCGTCTTCCTTTACCGGCACATCGGTCGCTTTTCCTTCCGGGTCTTTTTGCCAGCAATACATATCAAATTCCTTTATCGTATTTACGCAAGATGGATGCACTATTATTTCATAATCTTGTAATTTTCTTATCCCCGCTACCACACTCCCCTGACCTTTTTTAGCGGCGCGGATATTATAACAACCTAAATCACGTAGGGATTGGATAATTTCAGGCCGCGCGCCGTCTGCCCTTATGGTGCATCCTAACAAGCCCTTATCTTTTATCATTTTAAAAATAGCTTCATTTTTCATCATCCGTTGGTAGTGCTCATCATAAATATACAATTTCTTCAAAGCTCGGCTACCATAGGCGCAAATTAAAGCGGTAGGATGCTCCCAGCCGAAGTCTAGGCCGTAATAAGGATGAAATTTATGTTCCCCAAGCTCATCCCGCAAGCCGGCTATATCTTCTATATTGAAGTCTTGTACTTTATAGCTATAAATAAGCCCTTCACTTATACCCCAATCGCCCAACCCCTCTACGCGGTAGCGGTTAGGGTTTGTATCGCGGATTTTGATAAATTGCCGACGGTCGCTTTCATCTAAAAATTCATTGCATTCCCACGTTGTAGTATAACAGGCAGTATCCTCATCCGGCGTATCCCAAAACCGCTTCTTTATCCAGGTCTTACTGCTCCAAGGGTTAAAGGTGAAAACAATTTGCTTCCATATTTTTGCATCATCCGGGAATTTACCGCGGATAGACATATCCAATTTATTAAAATTTTCTTCACTTTCAATTTGATACGCCTCTTCAATCCATACCCAACATAAATATCCCTCATCAACCGTGATTGAAGTAACGCTGTCCGGGTTATCAAAGCCCCTAAAAATTATCTTTTGCCCGGTGGGCAGATATACTGCTTCCATCGGGTTTTTACTAAACCGCCATTTATCCTCCACCCCTAACATTTTCGTCGCGCGCTTTAATTGCGCCCAAGTAGAGTTCAAATGGGTATTAAAAAAGCGCCGCATCACTAAAGTATTAGATAGCGGGTATTTCATCATATTGTAGATAAATCTTAAAGCGGCGGTGGTGCTTTTTTTGCTTCCGCGGCTACCCTTTATCACTAAATAACGATGCTTATCGCGCCATATCGCCCCATAACCGCCCCCAACGATGTCCGGTAGGGAAATTATACGGGGCTTAGGTTTAAATTGATTTAAGGCCGTATTTTGTGCCATTATTCCCCCTTTTTGCGCCGATATTCAAAGGTATTACAATGGAACGAGACCTTTTCAATGGGCAAAACCGGCAACGGCTCAAATGGAAAGCACAATAAACAAGCGGTAAGTGATACTATCATAAACTCTTCCCCAGTATTGCTCTAATGCCGGTATTTATCAATTCGTGCTCTCTTCCTTCAGTTAAATTATCCGGTGCAAATAATAAATGCAAGCATTCGTGTAATGCTTTTTCTTTAGCCCATCCTTCTCTAACCCCATCACTACATCCGTAAAAATAAACCCACGCCTCCCGCTGGTCAGTGATATAATTTACGCGGGCATAGGGAGTGCTGGATTCATCAATGGGAAGATGCTTAAAATATAATATACGCCAACTGACTAATCCTAAATACTCTTGCCAATACAAAAACCATTTCTTAAATTCTAAAAATTCTTCATCATTTGTCATTAGTCTTTTAACCTCTCTTCCCCTTGAAATATCACTAATTGCTGGGCAACCTGTAAATCTTTTCCGCTTAGCCCGCTCATTTTGTTTAATTCCTGTACGGCGTTTGTCACGGCTAATACCGCCGGCATACTTATTTTCCGGCGCATATTTTCCATCCCGATATTGATAGCTTCTTTTAAAGTAGTGATAGCTTGTTCTTGTGACCAAGCATTACGCTGAGCAATTTCTAGGGCGGTCTTTTCTCTTATCGCCCGCTGTAAATCTTGTACGTCCGGCCGCCGTAAAAGTAAATTAGCCGCCGTATTTACCCGCGCGCCCTTTTTGGGGTTAAATGCTTGCCGGTAAGCATCACTCTTTGTGACCCCCTGCTCAAGCAACTCAAGAAACTTCCTGATGCCCTGTTTCTTTTTAAGACTCTCACGCTTAGGCGGCTTGATTTCTCTCACCGGCACTTGTTTTTCAAATGGTGTCATCCAACTACCTCCGTCGGAAATTTCCCTAATTATACCATAAATAAAATAACTTAATCAAGAGTGATGAAAAAATAAGCAGTATGAAGAATAATGACAATTTTATCAATTATTTATAAGCATTTTTGAAAGCATTTTTTGTGCATAAAAATCCCCCATAAAGGAGCAAATAACACGAAAGAACCTTTATGGGGGCAACTATTAGGACGGTAAACAATTCCCTATTTTGTTTTTATTTCCTAATAGTATTAAATAGATTTAAAGCTTTTTCATATTCCTCCCGTTGGGCGTTTTCTAGCCCTTCCATTTTCTTACTTAGAAATTCACTTGCCAGCTGTAAAATCATTCTCTCGTTTGGGTCATTTGTTTTAAAGGGCATCAGTGATACTTCGGACTTTAGTGATTCCCATAGTTTTAAATAGTTTAATTTAAAAGCCATTATTTATTCACCGTCCCCGTAAATGTCTTTGGCGCCATATATGGAATTGGATTTGCATTACATATCGCGCACTCCTGCACAAACGGCCCATATACCCGGCCACATTTAGGACATATCCACCCGGTTTGCATTATTTGTTTCCTCCAGCCCTTAAATCTGCTAACATTAAGTCAATGGTTTCTTTTTCTTCTTGCGCTTCTTTTGAGCAAGATTCGTATTCTTTCCACGTTTTTATCACTGCCCTCACTACTACTTCCCAGTCCGGATTATTTCCCGCTACTATACACCCGCAAACATAAGAATTAAGCGCCCTAGCCATTCCAATCACAACTAATTTATCCCGTTTATCAAATTTCATACTAACTCCTTTTGTTCCAAGCGTCTATGGCTCGCTGTTTATTTTTCGCTAGACCAGTTGTAGCAGAGCATATATTACATTCAACATTCCATTTGCCTAACCAGTCATTATTTCTTATGGTCAACTTTTCACTACCACAAAACGGGCATTTTTTTAACTCTGGCATAGTCCTAGTCCTCCTTACTTGGCAAACACTTCCAAAAATTGCGACATAATCGCTGGCACTCAAACACATAATATCTTTTTGTTGCATTATCACGTTTCTTAAACTGTTGGGCTATATATTCTTTATTACAATGTCCAAGTTTATTTTTAATCGCAAACATAGCTAAACACATAGCTTTTGAAGCATTATCTAGGTCGCAAAATCTTTCTTTATACTCTTCTTTCATACTCTCACTCCTTTACTTCCTGCAAGGGACATAATGCAAATCTGCATAAATGTTCAGCAGGGAACGTTATATTTGTCAATTTGCAAGTATATCGTTCATCAATGTATGCACCTTCTTTATATTTGCAATCACTACAATTTTTCGGCATTTCCATATTTATCATTACTTTTGACATAAAGCTTTCTCCACCGCTTCCTCTCTTGTTGCATATACTAGTTTTTCAATAGCATAAGCCCTAGTCCCTTTCATAAACCAATGACTTAAAAATTCTAAATCATAAACAGGTTCGCCCGTTAAAGAATGCTCCCGGATGCCAGTTACACGGCATTTTTGAGTAGAGGTCATATTTACATAAACTATATCACCGATTTTGTATTTTGGCATAGGCCCTCCCTACTTCAAAACTACTTTTCCTCTGCAATTATAAAGATTATGCTTTTTTCTTTTATAGCAGATTTTAAATATAGCATCCCCTATCTCGCAACTGCGGCATTCGGCCATCCTTTCCCGGTAATGCAAGCAAACCTCTTTAACCCCGTGTCTTTTTCTCATATCTTACTTCCCCTTAAAAGAGGGGCAAGCCGCCCGAGTGTCCCAAACAATGTAAGATTTTCCGGAATTTATAGTACAACTATCCCAAGCCCTTGCGCCGGTTTCTTTCTTTTGAAAGAATTTGCAATTTTTACAAATAAGCTGTTCCATTTAAATATCTCCGCGGCGGCGTGCCTCTTTTACCCTCTTTGCCTCCTGTATTTGTGCCGCCTTAGCTTCATCAAATGTTTTAAAAACATCCTCTTTTGCTATCTTATAGCAAAGTGCCCCTACTTGCATCAGGTAGCCCCAAGTATAAGTCTT
>Ga0256405_10011931_pt1 | contig 10917 bp, 7 predicted proteins | sample RumenRJG_02DNA_FD_189096 | JGI IMG/M metagenome (GOLD analysis project Ga0256405, IMG submission 189096) | Bovine rumen microbial communities from Lethbridge, Alberta, Canada - RJG_02 | ecosystem: Host-associated > Mammals > Digestive system > Stomach > Rumen | place: Canada: Alberta | collected... | reverse complement strand
ATAGGGGTAAGGCGCGGAGCGCGGTTCTAAGTTCAATGTCGCTACGCGACGGTTCAAAGTTCAAGGCGCTCGCGACGGTTCAAAGTTCAATGGCGCTACGCGACGGTTCAAAGTTCAATGTCGCTCGCGACGGTTCAAAGTTCAAAGTTCAGGGCGCCAAGTTCTTTCTCTACTCCGCTACGTAAGCGAACCGACGGGCGGCAAGCTTGATGGAGTTCAATAGCAAGTAGGCGTTCTGCTCATCGCCTCAAGATATTCTGTCTTGAGTCGATGGGGCCATAGTCTCCTTCCTCAACTGTCAATACAATTGAAGCCAATGTTGTGGTTTGAACGGTAGACGATTAAACGAAATGTAATGAAATAAATAGGATCTGGGTGTAATGAAACCGTAATGAAAGGGAGAAACAGGAGTTTGGGACATAGTCTTCTTTCCCCGCATTCAGTAACGAACACGGGTGTTGCTGCCTGTTTGCGAGAACGGGCAGCACAACAAGAATGCCGCCTTAGAGAGCCAGAAGGACCTCGCAGATTCCTATTCCTATTTCATTACGGCTGCAAAGGTACAAAAAAAATGCGAGCAAAGAAGCTTTTTCAGAGAATATTTTATCCTCCTTTTTTGTGCATTTGAAAGAATGACGGCAGATTACCACTGATGTACCACGCGCTGGTAAACGTTGTACCAGGGCCTGGTAAAGGGATTACCAGGGCGTGGTAAACAATGTACCAGGGCGTGGTACAACGTTTACCAAACGGTGGTACTGGATGTGGTAATAAGAAAAACGGGGGTTAAATCATTGAGTATCTGCTGGTTGCAGGAGCGGTTCCAGCAGATTGGTGAGGGCCACAAACTGCGGGATGGTGAGCTGTTCGGGACGCAGGGTGAGGAACCCTACTCCCAGCTTCTCTCCAGTAGGGAGGGCAGCGGTAGTCTCAAGGGATTGCTGGAGGGCGGCGATGGCGTCGGCGCTGAGCAGCTGGCGCAGGGAGACGCGCAGCATCTTACGGCGCTGGTTGAAGACGGTCTTCACGATGCGGCGGAAGAGTTGCTCGTTGCAGCCGAGGGAGTCGACGTCGTTGCGCGTCATGCGGATGACGGCCGACTGCACCTTGGGTGGCGGGTTGAAGACGGAGGGCTCGACGGTGAAGAGATACTCGACATCGTACCACGCCTGGATGAGCACGGAGAGGATGCCGTAGGCCTTCGAACCGGGCTGGGCGGCCATGCGCAGCGCCACCTCATGCTGGATCATTCCCGTACAGCAGGGGATGAGGTCGCGGTTGTCGAGCATCTTGAAGAAGATCTGCGACGAGATGTCGTAGGGGTAGTTGCCCGTGAGCACGAACTGGCGGCCGCCGAAGAGCTCGCGGAGGTCCATGCGGAGGAAGTCGCCGGAGATTAACCCCGCCCCCGGCCTTCCCTCCCCGAAGGAGAGGGGGGAAGCCCCACCCTGGCCCTCCCCAGTAGGGAGGGAAGAAGCCCCACCCTGGCCCTCCCCAATAGGGAGGGAAGAAGCCCCACCCTGGCCCTCCCCAGTAGGGAGGGAAGAGAGCCCTACCCCCGGCCTTTCGTCCGAAGGGAGGGGTGTGGAGAATGCGGGGAAGTGCTGGCGGAGGTAGGCGATGGACTCGCGGTCGATTTCTACGGCGCAGACGGGGCGCGGCTTCGTGAGCAGGAACTGCGTGAGGACGCCCATGCCGGGGCCTATCTCGAGTACGGGAATGTCGGGGCACGCATCGACGGTGTCGGCGATGCGGCGGGCTATCGACAGGTCGGTCAGGAAGTGCTGACCAAGGTTTTTCTTCGGTTTTACTTGCTTCATGATTCTTGACTTGGGCTGCGACGGGGGGGGGGCAGCTGACTTGACACTGGCTGCGACACGGTCGCAGCAAACTCTACAGGGGCGCGACGCGGGGGGTGCTGCAAACACCACAGGGGTGCGGGTGCAAAGATACGAAAAAAAGTTGAAAGAAAGGATGATAACTGATGAAAGATGAAAGGAGAAAGCTTAAAGTAATAAAAAAAACGGCGATTCTTTTTGTGTTTCGGTTGAGATTATGTAATTTTGCGTCAAAAGTCGCGAAGAAAGAACTTCGCTTAGGATTTAAAACACAACGGAAACGAAAACGTGAGCAAAACAGGCAAGAACATAGTGAACGTGGCAGGGTCGCTCGTTTTGGGCGGTGCGATTCTGTACTGGATGTACCGCGGCTTCGACTTCGGGCGGGTGCGCGAGGTGCTGCTGCACGAGATGTCGTGGACGTGGATGCTGCTGTCGTTTCCGTTCGGCGTGCTGGCGCAGGCCTTCCGCGGCTGGCGCTGGCGACAGACGCTGGAGCCGTTGGGCGAGGTGTCGCGGGCCTCGGTGCGCGTGCATAGCATCTTCCTGAGCTATGCGGCGAGCCTGCTCATCCCGCGTGTGGGAGAGTTTGCCCGTTGCGGCGTGCTCAAACAGAAGGACGACGTGTCGTTTCCGAAGGCTTTGGGCACGGTGGTGACGGAGCGCGCCATCGACTCGCTGCTGGTGCTGCTGATAGCCGGCCTGACGTTTGTGACGCAGTTTCGCGTGTTCATGACGTTTTTCGAAAAGACCGGCACGAGCCTCGATGCCATCCTGCACCGCTTCACGACGGCCGGCTGGGTGGTGACCGTCATCTGCCTCGGTGCCATCGGTGTGCTGGGGTGGTTCTTGCTGCGCCGCCTCGCTATATATAATAAGGTTAAGGACGTGTTCCTGGGCATCTGGCAGGGGGTGATGTCGCTGAAGAACGTGAAGAACATCCCGCTGTTCGTCTTCTACACGCTGGCCATCTGGGGCAGCTACTTCCTGCACTACTACCTGACGTTCTTCTGCTTCGACGCCACAGCCGGACTGGGCATGTCGTGCGCACTGGTGACGTTCATCGTGGGCTCGATAGCCGTGATTGTGCCGACGCCGAACGGTGCCGGTCCCTGGCATTTCGCCGTGAAGACGATGCTCATCCTCTACGGTGTGCAGGAGAACGACGCCCTGTACTTCGTGCTCATCGTGCACTCGGTGCAGACGCTGCTGGTGGTACTCCTGGGCATCTATGCCTGGATTGCCCTGAGCCTGACGTCGGCAAAGCCGAAACAGTAGGCGAAGCGGTCGTAAAACCTTTAAACCTCTATACACATGCCAGACATCACAAAGAACGAAACATCCACGGGGCTGATTCCGCTGGAGGAAGTAGAAAAGAGAATAACGGTAATCCGCAAGATGGCAGTAATTGCCGATGCTGACGTAGCTGCGCTCTATGGTGTGGAGACCAAACGTGTCAACGAGGCTGTCCGGAATAATCCCGACAAATTCCCCTCACATTACATGTTTGAGTTGACAAAGAGTGAGTTGCATGATTTGCGGTCGAAAATTTCGACCACAAAAGTATCGCCTAAGAGCCGAACTGCAACTAAAGTCTTCACAGAAAGAGGACTCTACATGCTAGCTACAATACTCCACAGCGAACGTGCAACGGCTGTCACTTTTGCCATCATTGAAACCTTCTATAAGGTGCGAAGCCTCAAGCGCGAATTGGTGGAGCTTCACAAAGAAACCGACAAGGAAAAGCAGAAGGCCAAGATGCAGCACTTTGGGGAGGTGCTCACTGACATCGTGATGCCCGACCTGCAGACCTCAGAGACGGAATCCTCGCTGGAGATAAACTTCCTGATAGGCAAAATCAAGCACACCGTGAAGCGTGTGCGGAAGGAAGAAGGAAAAAAATAAACCAGAAAGCAGAAGCTATCAACATTCATTAAAACATACTCTAAAATCTTAAATGAAATGAACGAAATTTGCAACTTGAAACCGCAGTGCATCTGGAAGAACTTCTATGCACTCACACAGGTGCCGCGCCCGAGCGGACATCTGGAGAAAGTACAACAGTTCCTGCTCGACTTCGCCAAGGAAGCCGGCGTGGAGGCCTTCATCGACGAGGGTCGCAACGTGGTGATGCGCAAGCCTGCCACACCGGGCATGGAAGACCGCAAGGGTGTGATCCTGCAGGCCCACATGGACATGGTGCCGCAGAAGACGCCGGAGTCGACGCATAACTTCGAGACCGACCCCATACAGCCGTGGATAGACGGTGAGTGGGTGAAGGCAAAGGGCACCACGCTGGGTGCCGACAACGGACTGGGCTTGGCAGCCATCCTGGCTGTGATGGAGGCCAAGGACCTGAAGCACGGACCGGTGGAGGCGCTGATCACCGCCGACGAGGAGACGGGCATGTACGGTGCGAACGACCTGCCTGAGAAGATGCTGCAGGGCGACATCCTGCTGAACCTGGACTCCGAGACGTGGGGTAAGTTCGTGATTGGCTCGGCCGGCGGTATCGACGTGACCGGTACGCTTGAATATAAAGAGGTGGAGACGGACGCTGAGGATGCTGCCGTGCGCGTGACGCTGAAGGGTCTGCGCGGTGGTCATAGCGGTCTGGAGATTCACGAGGGTCGCGGCAATGCCAACAAGATGATGGTGCAGATTGTGCGCGACGCCATCGAGGAGTGCGACGCCCGTCTGGCCACATGGCATGGCGGCAACATGAGGAACGCCATCCCCTTCAAGGCTGAGGTGGTGCTGACGCTGCCGAAGGAGAACGTGCCCGCCCTGAAGGAGTTGGCCGAGGACTATCTGGAGGCCTTCACCGACCAGTATAAGAACATTGAAAGCGGCATCGAGGTAATCGTGGAAGACGTGGAGACACCGAAGATGGAGGTGCCCGTGGAGATTCAGGACAACCTCGTGGATGCCATCTATGGTTGCCACAACGGTGTGCTGCGCATGATTCCGAGCTACCCCGACGTGGTGGAGACATCGAGCAACCTGGCCATCATCGACATCGAGGGTGGCAAGGCAGCGCTGAAGGTGCTGGCCCGCTCAAGCCGCGAGGACATGAAGATGGTGATCGTGAACACGCTGCAGAGCTGCTTCAACATGGCAGGCATGAAGGTGGAGACGGCCGGCTCGTACGGCGGCTGGGATCCGAATCCCAACTCCGAGATTCTGCACCTGCTGCTGAAGGTCTACAAGGAGCTGAACGGCAAGGACGGCATCATCCAGGTGGACCACGCCGGTCTGGAGTGCTCGGTGATCCTGGGTAAGTATCCGCATCTGGATGTGGTGAGCCTCGGTCCGACGATGAAGAGCCCGCACACGACGACGGAGCGCGCCCTGATTGCCACCGTGGAGCCCTTCTGGCAGTTGCTGAAGAAGGCGCTGGAGGAGATACCGGTGAAGTAAAAGCCACCCCTATAACCCCACCCCCGGCCTTCCCTCCGTCGCGAATGGGGGATTCGCTCCCCTTTGTGGGGCCGCAGCCACATCGGTGGCTGCTCTAAAGCCCCCAGTCGCCCCGAAGGAGAGGGGGGTAATAGAGAGAAGCCCCGCTGCTGTTCTTGAGAGGACGGCGGCGGGGCTTGCTCTTTTTGGGGGGGATAGGGCTGCGACACGGTCGCAGCAAACGCAAACTGGCGAGGGAGAGGGCTGCGACGCGGTCGCAGCAAACGCAAACCGGAGGGGCTACTCCAGGAGCTGGGCGATGTCGCTGATGAGGAAATCGGCACCGGCGGCACGGAGGGCGGCGGGGGTGGCATTGCCATAGGTGACGGCACAGGTGCGGGCTCCGGCACGAGCCCCCATGAGGATGTCGACGGGCATGTCGCCTACGACGAGGGTCTCGGCAGCGGGAATGGCCAGCGTGCGGAGCGTCTGGAGGACAGGCTCCGGATCGGGCTTGGCACGCGCCACGTCGTCGGCTCCGAGGATGAGGGAGATGTAGCCGATGATGCCCATGTCGGAGAGAAACTCGCGCAGCGAGGCCGACGACCGCGACGAGGCCACGGTGAGCACGTAGCCGCGGGCATGGAGCTCGGCCAGCGTCTCGCGGACATGCGGGAAGAGGGCCGGCACGAGTTGCTTCTTGTTGATGTCGAAGAGGCGGCGGTAGGTGGCGGCACAAGCGTCGGCCATCGCGTCGGAGAGGTCGGGATAGATTTGCAGGAAGCAGTCGCGCAGAGGCAGCCCAATGGTGGCTGCCGTCGTAGCCTCATCGGCCACGGGCAGCGAGAGTGCCTCCATGGTCTGCCGCATGGTGAGCAGGATGTTGCGGCGCGTGTCGCCGAGAGTGCCGTCGAAGTCGAAGATGATGAGCCGGATGTTTTCCATACCCACGCGTTACTTCTTGCTGGTTGAGAACGAATAAGGCAGGTCACTCTGGCTGGTGCCGCGCTGGCGGTTAGGCACAGGCGACATGCGATAGACCACTTCCCCACCCTGCTGCAGGTCGGCCCGACGCAGGTAGTTGCGGGTGTAGTCCTGTCCGTTGACGGTCATGCGGTCGATATAGCGGTTTTCGGGCGAGTTCTGCTCTGCCGTGAACGTCAGCGTGCGGCCATTCTCGAAGTGTACGGTGGCCTTGCGGAAATACGGTGTGCCGAGGATGTATTCACCTGAGCCCGGGCAGACGGGATAGAAGCCCAGTGCCGAGAACACATACCACGCCGACGTCTGGCCGTTGTCCTCGTCGCCGCAGTAGCCGTCGGGGGCAGAAGAATAGAGGCGGTCCATGGTTTCGCGCACCCAGTACTGCGTCTTCCAGGGCTGCGAGGCATAGTCGTAGAGATAGATCATGTGCTGGATGGGCTGGTTGCCGTGGGCGTAGTTGCCCATGCCAGCCACCTGCATCTCGCGAATCTCATGGATGATGCCGCCATAGTAGCTGTCGTCGAAGATGGGCGGCACGATGAATACCGAGTCGAGCATCTGGGTGAACGTGTCGGTACCACCCATGAGGGCGATGAGTCCTGCGGGGTCGTGGAACACCGACCACGTGTAGTGCCAGGAGTTGCCTTCGGTGAACTCGCCACCCCACTTGAACGGACTGAACGGCTCGTAGAACTCGCCATTCTCCTGACGACCCTGCATGAGGTTGTACTTCGGATTGAAGAGGTTGCGATAGTTCATGGCGTGGCGGGCATAGGGCTCCAGTTGCTTTTTCTTCTTCCCCAGCTGCTTGCCAATCTGCAGGATGCACCAGTCGTCGTAGGCATACTCCAGCGTGCGGGCGGCACTCTCGTTGATCTTCACGTCGCAAGGCACGTAGCCCAGGCGGTTGTAGTAGTCGAAGCCACAGCGACCCGTGGAGGAAATCTCAGGATGGACAGCGTTGGCACCATGCGTGACGGCCTGCCAGAGGGTTTCGAGGAGCCCCCTCCCACCTCCCCCTGCAGGGGAGGCTTTAGAAGAAGCGTCTTTCCCATCTCTTTCCATCTGGACGGTATTAAGATTCATCAACTCGGCAACGACGGCAGCGGAGTTGTTGCCCACCATACAGCCACGATGGCCGGGGCTGGCCCATTCGGGCAGGAAGCCACTCTCCAGATAGACGTTGGCCAGTCCCTCGAGCATCTTCTGCCCCATCGACGGATAGAGCAGGTTGACCAGCGGGAACAGCGAGCGGAACGTGTCCCAGAAGCCCGTGTCGGTGAACATATAGCCCGGCAGCACCTCACCGTTGTAGGGGCTGTAGTGGACGGCATTGCCCTCGGCATCGTATTCGTAGAACATGCGGGGGAAGAGCGTGGCGCGGTAGAGGCAGGAGTAGAACGTGCGCAGATGGTCGACGTTGTCGTCCTCAATCTCGATGCGGCCCAGCACATCGTTCCAACGCTGGCGCCCCTTCTCCTTGATGGTCTCGAACGACGCGCTGCCCACCTCCTGCAGGTTGCGCTCGGCCTGTTCGGGCGAGATGAACGACGACGCCACGCGCACTACCACCCGCTCGCCCTTCTTCGTCTGGAAGCCCACCATAGCCTGCACGTGGTTGCCTTCGGCCTCGCTGCCATGGAAAGCATTTCCATCCTTCTGGATGCCGTAGAAGTCGAACTGCTTGTCGAACTTCACGACGAAGTAGTTGCGGAAGTTCTCCGGCACGCCACCGCTATTGCGCGTGGTGTAGCCGGTGATGACGCGACGGTTCACATCGTACTTGATGGCCGAACCCTTGTCGAAGGCATCGACGACGATGCGGGCGATGCGTTTTTCCGACATGCTCGACTCGGGGAACGTGAAGCGCATAACGCATGCCCGCTCCGTGGGAGCTATCTCAGCCCACACGTCGTAGTCGGCCAGATATACCTTATAATAATATGGACGCGCCTCCTCGGTGTTGTGGGAGAACCACGAGGCACGCTTCTCCTCGTCGTAGATCAGATCGGCGGTAGGCGCAAACACCTTGTCGAACTCAGGCATGATGGAGAACTGGCCGTAGTCGTTGATCCAGGGCGAGGGCTGGTGGGTCTGCTTGAAGCCCCGAATCTTGTTCTGCGTGTAGACATACTGCCAGCCGTCGCCCATCTTGCCAGTCTGCGGCACCCAGAAGTTCATGCCCCACGGCATGGCGATGGCGGGATAGGTGTTGCCCGTGGAGAGGGCGAAGGACGACATCGTGCCCACGAGCGGGCTGACATAGTCGACGGGAGCGCCGGCAGCTGAAAGTGTCCAGCCTGCCAAGACGACGAAGAAAAGTCTGATACGGTTCATAAAATCATTAAGTTTTTGAGTAATTTCTTTTGCAAATGTACAAAAAAGATGAAAGAAGAAAGATGAAAGACGAAAGTTTTTTTCAAAAAGGATGAAATCTTTAAAACTTTTGAACATTAAACTTGGAACTTTTAACTTTTTGTTGTACCTTTGCAACCGATTTTAGAAACGATCAGCCAGCCACAGGCTGCTGATCCATGTTGAACTTAAACAGAAACAAATCATGGACGATTATCCGGCGGACAGTCATAAACGTGTCGCCCGAGGATAATGCCCGCTGTGGCTAATCCTCTGGGCGTAAAGGACTTTTTACACTACGCTTAAAACCAGTGGAGGATTAGCAAAATGAAGACATACTGGAACACTACCGGCAAGCTTTCCCACCTGACGGAGTGGGAGCCGAACTGTTGGATACAGGTGACGTGTCCGACAGAGGACGATCAGCGCGAACTCGAAGAGCGCTTCAACATTCCCGACTATTTCATCAGTGACATCAGCGATACCGACGAGCGTGCCCGCTACGAGTACGACGACGGTTGGATGCTCATCATCCTGCGCATACCCTATGTGAAGGAGATACGCTCGCGCACGCCCTACACCACCGTGCCGCTGGGTATCATTCACAAGCGCGACGTGACCATCACCGTCTGCTTCTACGAGACCAACATGATGCTCGACTTCGTGTCGTTCCACCAGAAGCGCGGCGTGGGCTTCATCGATAACGTAGACCTGACGTTCCGCCTGTTCCTGAGCTCGGCGGTGTGGTATCTGAAGCGCCTGAAGCAGATCAACGCCCTCATCGAGAAGGCCAAGCACAACCTGGACCACACCGTGAACAACGAGAGCCTCATCGGACTCTCGCGCCTGCAGGACTCGCTGACCTACTTCAACACTTCGATACGCGGCAACGAAAACCTGCTGCAGAAACTGAAGTTCAAACTGCAGGTGGACGAACTGGACGACGACCTCATTGAGGACGTGAACATCGAGATGACGCAGGCCCGCGAGACCACCGCCATCTACTCCAACATCCTGGAGTCGACGATGGACACCTACTCCTCGATCATCAACAACAACATGAACACCGTGATGCGTACGCTGACGTCGGTGACCATTATCCTCATGATTCCGACGCTGGTCACCTCGATGTTCGGCATGAACCTCATCAACGGCATGGAGTCGGCACCCTTCGGATTCGTCATTGCCCTCATCATCTCGGTCCTGGTGTCGGCCATCACGTGGGCCTTCCTGCGCTACAAGCGACTGCTGTGACAAGGTGACAAGGTGCGTGAGCTGGCTTTCAGGCACTTGGAAAACGGGTATACTTAAGAAAATATTCGACAAAAAGTTGAAAAAATGGAATTTCTTTTGGAGATTCCATTTTTTTTGTTTAAGTTTGCAGCTTGAAGGACTATGGGTAGGGGAAAATATGCCCTCATCCGTTGGTCTGAAGTGTGTAAACAAAACCGAATCATCAACTTAAACCAGTGAAATGATGAACTCTCAAGAGAATGCCCTGGAACAGGGTCAGTTAGCAGAAGAGCAAGTTGCAGCTGAGGCCGCAGCAGAAGTACAGAACGTGGCAGAAAACGCAGAAGAAGTTGCTGAAGCACCCGTAGCAGAGGAAGCACCCGCTGAGGAGCCTGCTGCAGAAGAGGCACCCGCAGCAGAGGAAGCACCCGCCGAGGAGCCTGCTGCCGAGGAGTCCGTGGCAGAAGAGGTGCCCGAAAAGAAAATTTACACCTCGAAACAGGAAGTGTTGGACCGCGTGAAGGAAATTGCTCACAGTGAAGAAACACCCGTGAAGGAAGAAGTTGACCTGCTGAAGACCGTCTTCTACAAGTTGCACATCGCCGAGCGAGAGCAGCAGCTGAAGGAATACATCGACGGTGGCGGCGATCCCGACAAGTATGTCGTGCGTCCTGACGACCTGGAGGAAATGTTCAAGGTCGAGATGAACGTCATCAAGGAAAAGCGCGCCAAGGTGTTCCAAGAGCAGGAAGCCGAGAAGCAGGAAAACCTGAAAAAGAAACTTGAGATCATCGAGAAGATAAAGGGCATGGTGACATCGCCCGACGAGGCCAACCGCTCCTACCAGCAGTTCAAGGAGCTGCAGCAGCAGTGGCGCGAAATCAAGGCCGTGCCTGCTGAACGTGCCAACGAACTGTGGCGCAACTATCAGCTCTACGTTGAGCAGTTCTACGACCTGCTGAAACTGAACAACGAGGCTCGCGAATACGACTTCAAGAAGAATCTGGAACTGAAGACGAAGCTCTGCGAGGCTGCCGAGAAGCTGGCCGAAGAGACCGACGTCATCAGCGCCTTCCACCAATTGCAGGAACTGCACGCCCAGTACCGC
>Ga0256405_10011930_pt1 | contig 10917 bp, 6 predicted proteins | sample RumenRJG_02DNA_FD_189096 | JGI IMG/M metagenome (GOLD analysis project Ga0256405, IMG submission 189096) | Bovine rumen microbial communities from Lethbridge, Alberta, Canada - RJG_02 | ecosystem: Host-associated > Mammals > Digestive system > Stomach > Rumen | place: Canada: Alberta | collected... | reverse complement strand
GTTTCTTTGTCATGCTGCAAAGGTAACACTTTTTTCGGACATGAGTTCCGTTGCGCTAAGATATTTGGTTAGGTGGCATGGGGCTTATCCACGGACTTTTCCCCATGCGCCATTTTTTTGCTACATTTGCAAAATCATTCATCATAAATTGCTATGATAAGGCAAGGATTCAGAATATCTGAGATAACCGTTTTCTTGTTATACTGCCTACTTCATTCGGGATTCGGTTATTGCCAACAGGTTGAAATTCGCAACAACCTGTTATATGACATGACGCTTACGCCCAACCTTGGCGTAGCCTATCGTCCAGACTCCATTTGGTCGGTAGGTCTGAATGCCGGCTTCAACGCCTGGGATATCGACAAGCAGAAAAACAAGAAGTGGCGCCATCTGCTCATATCGCCTAACGTACGCCGCTACTTCGGCCATCGCGCAGACACCGTACAATACCAGCAAGGCACAGACGCCACATCACTGCAATGGCGCGACACCACCGTGGTGCGACGAATGCAGTATATAGAGGCAAACCTCATCTACAGCCACTTCAACGTGGGCAACACCCGCATACCCTTCGGGCTTTATAGTGGTGTCAAGAACCGCCGACTGCAGGGTGACCTGCTGGCCATTGGTGCCAAGTATGGCTACAGCTGGATGCTGGGGCGCGACTGGCGCTTAGAAGCTGAGGCCGGCATAGCCGTCGGCTACGCTTGGTACAAGGAATACGATTGTGCCACCTGTGGCACTTTCTACGGCAAGGATGGCCGTCTCTTCCTACTGCCCCTATTGGGCATTAATATCAGCTACATGATTGATTGGAAAAACAAATAATAATAACATGATAATTAAAACTCTCGAAAGTATGAAAAAGGTTTTGAATTTTGCTTTGATAGTTGCGATAGCACTGACAGGCGCAACGATGTTCACCGGTTGCAGCGGAAGCGATGACGCTGTTGCGGAGAACAACAATCCGAACTATGATCCGGATACTCAAACTGTATATGCACAGTTTGTGTTCAACGTGTCAACGGGTAATCAGGCTACTACCCGTCAGTCATCTGCTGCAACACAGGCTACCACTTCGGAAACGTTCCGTGGTATCAACAATGCAGCACTTTTCACTTACAAGCTTGCTGATGATGGTAAGCACCTTGCTGCAGCAGCGGTTGCAAACAAGTTCATTGATTTGGGCACTCCTCTTGCAAGTGGTACAATCACTACCGGTAATTCCCATCGTGTATTGGAGATGAGTTTGCCCATCAATACCAATACGATGTTGTTCTATGGAAAGGCACCGGAGGGTACGGCATCATCTGCTGAGGCTGAAAAAGGTTATTCAGCATACGATCTTTATGGTCACTTGGACGATTATACCTTAGCAGGTGGTACAGATGCAAATGCAGGTAAGGATATCTCTGCAGCCAACTTTGAGTTGGGTAAGCGTATGACGGCTGCTAATAAGACAAAGTATGACGAGATTAAGAAGCTGCTCGGAGGTGTGCTGACCTGTATCATCAACACTAAGATAGCTGGTACTGACCATGTAGCGCTGGGTGCAGAACACTATGGTGTTGATGTTGCTACAGGTGATTATCCTGCTACTGTCACATGGGCTGATTATGCCAATGCTAATGGTACAAGTCCTGTTGAGACGACCCATGAGCTTTATGCATTGGAGGTAAAACTGGCTGAAGTCTATAAGGCATTGACCAACATTCAGACTGCTCAGGGTGAGTTGCGAGCTGGTTATGGTACTGCCATCCTCCATACAATCGAAGATGTGTGGTCGGTTATTAATAGCGTACAATGTGCTACACCGTTCAGCAAAGGTGAGGCTGTGGCAAAAAAACTGGCAGAATTAATCCATGAGGAGATTTCCTTATATTTTAATGGCACTGTGCCTATGGATGGCGCTAATAAGGGTGGAGCTGTGACGGACGTTAGCTTTAGAACCGTTAGTACAATGGTATCTACCTTTAATAACGATGCTTTATGGCCTACATCGCCTACTAACCCCCACCCAACAGTTGCTGATGGAATAGGATCAGAAAATCTTTCCAATTTCCCAATGGCTTATGCCGTACCTTCAGGAGCTGCTCACTATAACTGGAAGAGTGATGATAAGATATTTGAATATGTGACAAACTACAGTACTGCTTCTGTCGGTGGCGGTAGTGGTTTCACTGTAGAAAGCTATTTGTATCCTGCCGAATTGTTGTACTTTGGCAATAGCCCACTGCGCGTATCAGGCGAAGAGCATAAGGAACCGACTTATCCTAATGGAGTTGACAACTGGAAAACAGATGGTAGTTGGTCTGCTGATTGGGTTAAAGATAGTCATGTGGTATCTACGACCAGAAGTGTTGCTATGAGGAATAACATCAACTATGGTTCTGCACTATTAAAGACGACTGTTGGCTACAAGTCAGCAACACTGAAAGACAACAACCATGCCATCCAGCTTGCAAAAGACCCAACAATTAGTTCAACCGATGAGCCGGACAAGGAGATTACGGTTAGTGCTACAAGCTTCCAGTTGGTAGGTGTTATTATCGGCGGACAGTACAAGAAAGTAGGCTGGGATTTCACTCCTAAGACTACCGATAATACTCAGGGTTATATTTACGACAAAGCCATTCCTGAAGGTGCAAATAGCATTCCTACTTATAACGCAACACCAGCTCCATCTAGTCCTAACTACACACTGGTGTTTGATAACTACAAAGCAGGAGAAACGGCAGCAAACCAGGATAAAGTCTATGTTGCATTGGAGTTGAAGAACAATACCGGTCAGGACTTCTATGGCAAGCATAACTTGATTCGCGCTGGCGATTCGTTCTATCTGGTAGGTAAACTGGATCCTACTACTATCACATGGGGAAGTTTGGGACAACTTTCAACAGATCATCCGCTGCCACCATACAATTCTGATGGCACATCGATTGAAATAGTCCGCGTATTTATGCAAGACTTTATGACTACGGCTAATTTCTGGTTTGATCAAAATTCATTGAAAGAAGCACTGCTGACCGTTCCCGATTTGCGCCACAGTTCACTGACGCTGGGTCTGTCGGTAGATATGAGCTGGTCAACAGGTATCACCTTCGATAATGTAATTCTTGGTCAGTAATTGTCCCTCAACGTACGAAAAGGAATTGAAATGAACAAAAGGTCGGACATCATTGGAAAGCATCTGGCGGCAGCACTCTGCGTAGTGCTGTCGGCCAGTTGCTCTGCCATTGACGAAGACCTGTCGGACTGTGGCAACAACTACCAGCTGAACTACGAGATACGGCTGGTGACCAATATGTCTATCGAGCTGCAGACTCAACTGAACACCACGACAGACGTCGGCATCGCCGAAGCGCTGCGTGGGCATCTGCAAACCATCTTCACCGACCATGCCAACGACGTAGACCTGTCGTTCTACGACACGCAAGGTGACCAACCCCGCTTGCAGCACGACCAGCACATCATGGACGCTAACCAACAGAGCTACACGCTTTATCTGCCTATGCGGCAATACCAGCATCTGGCTGTTGCCAACGTGGTGGACAACAGCGTGGTCAGTCTGCTGCAGGATGACAACTGCCGGACGGCAAAGCTGGAACAGGCGGAGCAGGACACCATCGACTCGCATACCACAGGCCTGTTCACCGCACGTCAGCCTATGAATGTGCTGTCGGGAGTCGACCAGACGTTCAACGTGCGGCTCTATATGGCCAACTGTGCCGTAGCCTTAGTCGTCGACCCTCGAGAGCAGGATGTCAGCAACATCCGCGTCTTCTCAACAGGATTTGCTTCGCAGTTCAATATCAACGACAGCACCTACCATTTCGCTGCCAAACCGCCCCTTGTGCGAGCCACCGAGCTACGCGACGCCATCGGTGGCCAGCAGCGATGCTACTGTACGGTGAACTTCCCTTCGCGCGTACCTTATAATATTATTGAGGATACACGTAGTATCATTGAAACCACAGAGCCCTTCATTGCCCAACCGGGCGAGGAGACATTGTGGCAGTTCGAAGTCTACGTCTGGAAGGACGGCAAGATTACGAAGACGGTGCTCAGCATCAACAAGCCCTTGCGTGCCGGTCAGCTGACCATCATCAAGGGTTGGATTACTGGTGAAGGTGCCGTGCAGACGAGCGACCAGACGGTAGGCGTCAGCGTGACGCTCGACTGGAATGAAGGGGGTATATACAATCCCGAACTATAAACATTATAATATACTATGTAAGGTACGCGCGTGAAGATAACTATGAGACATATCGTATACTATCTGTTGTTGGGCATGATGATTACATCATGTTCAATGATAGATGATGATATGCCTGAGCAGTTCAATGAGACGACGCCTTCAGTATCCAAGCAGGTAGACCTGTTGGTCAGCATCGGTAGTGGGGCACTCAAGCCCAGTTTGGCACCGGCCCTTACCCATAGGGCTCCCACGTTCTCAGCGATGGATCAGTTGGTAGCCATTCCTTTCCATACCAGTGGTGCTAAGGTAGAAGCGACTGACGAACCGCTGATAGACCTCGTAGGTGCAGATGAAGACAATCTGGCGAAAAAGTACGATGCAGAGAAATACAACACCTACTACGTGAATACCTGCTACCTGATGACAGGCACAAACCGTATGTTGGTATATGGAAAGGCAACAAAGCCATCGCCCACAAACCCTGCCGTAGATGGTGAGCTGAGCGCACTGCCTACCATTCGTAAGAAGACCGCAGACATTCAGTTCAGCCTGACCTCTATCCGTGAATCAACCGAAGCACACGCAGATGCCACAGCTTTGGCAAACTATATGACCACTATAGCCAACACTACAGGCTGGAGCACAACAGACGACACCACCCTGAAGAGCTACTATCTGGACTTTATCCATGCTGGTTCGGAAGGTGCCGGACTGATGAGTGGAGCAGCAGCCAACATAAAGGCTTTCGTAGCAGCACTCAAGGCCCTGCTGACAGGCAGAACTGATGACCTCAGCGCCGCCATCGTGAAAAAGATAAATGCTACGGACATCACTGGCAATACCTATCCCCGTAGCATCGGACTGCCCGACGGAGCCGCTGTCATACGCTGGGTGGGCGATCATTTCGAAGTGCGAACGACAACGACGACACTCGACAATATCAATGGTATCAACCGCTACACCTATCCTGCAGAACTGATGTTCTTTGCAGATAGCCCCATACGCACCTCAGCAGAAGAGGTGTCGAAAACAACCTACCAGAACAACACCACACTCTTGTGGGATGCCTTCCTGGATACATACTACAACGGCTCTACTGCCGTCAATACGAATACGAAGGCGGTAGCCGTAGAAAATCCCATCCAGTATGGTGTTGCCAAGCTGGAGCTCACACTGACAGGCATGAGCTCCTCGTTGAGGGATGCTAAAAACGTATTGGTCGACAATGCTAATATGTCGACGATGCCTCTAAAAGGCGTTATCATTGGCGGGCAGCATACTGTGGGCTTTAACATGAAACCACAGGGCGCACAGACGGATGTCGACGGACGTTTCATCTACGACACGAACATCATTGACGGAAACAAGACCAGCACACTGGTGCTGCAGTCGTACGATGACGAGAAAGTGCCCGTCATCCTTGAGTTTGAAAATAATACCGGACATGCGTTTACTGGCAAGGACGGCACCGTCTATCCGAATGCCCGTTTCTACCTCATCGCTCTGATAGACCCAGCCGACAAGAAAGAGGTGGGCAAGGACTATACCAACCGCGTGTTCACACAAGACTATACCACCACCATATCCATGAGCGTGGCATCGCTCGCCAAGGCCTATACCTGCATGCCAGACCTGCTGGCACCGCGACTGGAAATCGGCGTACAGGTGGTGACGAAATGGATACAAGCAACGACCACGACTGTGGAATTATAAGATGACAGGCAACAGACATATACAACAGCTCCAATGGCTTTTGTGCAGCATCGTAACAATGCTGCTCACTGCCTGCTATGCCTACGATGCAGAAGAGGTGGAGGGCGCACAGCACAAGCAGACGAAGCTGGCGATATATGTCTATGCTCCCGAGGTGCGAGGTACGAGGTACGAGGTACGAGGTACGGGGTGCGAGGTGCGAGGTACGGGGTGCGAGGTACGAGGTACGGGGTGCGAGGTGCGAGGTACACGGGCCGACGTGGGCGAGGTGGAGGCTATTGCCAACGAGGGCACCATCACGAGTCTGCAGATATGGATTTACGAGTCAGAGTCCGGGGCGTATGTCGGCTATCTCAGCACCGACGAGGTGGCAGCACTGAATGAGGGGCAGGGAACAACCTACCAGATACCCGTCAGCGATGAGTTTGCTGCAACGAAGCCCGATGTCAATGTCTACGTGTTGGCCAACGTGACGAGCAACAACTGCGGCGTGGGGGTGTTGGGTAAGGAGACAAGCCGTGATGCCCTGTTGGAGGGCGCCAAGATTACGGGGCATTTCGGTTTGGACGAATTGGTAAGGAGCGTTCCTGCCGACGGGCTGCCTATGGCGGGCAAGCTGACCACACAGTCTGTGGTAGGCGATGCGCCAGCGCTGCGTATCGGTACCATGGCCCAAGTGGCGACTGTACCGTTGACGCGTGCCGTGTCGAAACTTCGCTTCGTCTTCTCCAAGACCATAGGCGAACCGACGGTGCATATCACCAGCATCAAGATGAATGAGGGAATGGTACCCAGCGAGGAGTATTTCTTCAAGACACCGGTCACCATGACCTATAATACTGAGAAGGCAGAACTGCTGTCGCATGACATTAGCGATATTGCCGCGGCTGCCGATCCTACCAACTTCCTGTTTTTTTATCAGGATGCGCAAGATTACGAGGATCTGATTGACGAAGCAGCAAGTAAAGCGACGCCTGAGGTAACGGTGGAAGGACCCATATACCTGCGCGAGAGCGACAAGCAGCTGAAGGGTACCATCACCTACACCATTGGAACAGGTGATCCACAGACTACCGACTTTGCCATGCAGCAAGCTGGCGATTTCATGCGCAACCACACCTGGATAGTCTATGCCTACTATGCCGGCAGTGGCAATCTGCAGGTGGAGTCAATATACGTGAAAGAGTGGACAACGAAGGAAATCAATCACGATATCTATAATTGGTGACAATTAAAAAAATGAAAGAATGAGGAATAACAAGAAATATATCGGCATCTTGTTGATGGCCTCCGCCATACTGCTAACCGCCTGTTCATCGGATGATACCGATGTACGGACGGAGACTACGGATAATGCTTCCGTAGGCAGGGAAGTGCAAATGGTGTCGTATGTTTCAGCGTTTGTGGAAACGAAGCAGCCTCGCCGGGCAGCACCTTCTTCAGGCTTCTCCGCATATACCCCTGAGAGGACAACAAGCATGGGCGTCTATATGCTGCTTCCCGACGATTGGGCTAATCCTCATGAGGAAAGGATAACCTTTAACAATAAATGGCACGCGTACTTTGACGTATCACCCGATAAAACCTATACTGTCTATGGCTATATGCCCAAAACGGGTGAGATGGGCAGTACGCTTGTGAAGACTATTGGCGGTGCTGCAACATTGACCATCACCGGCATCAAACCCGTCGTGGCAGACGACATCTGCATCATTACAGGTGTCAAGGATGCTGACGAAGGACTGGCGGAGGGACAGTTCAACTGGTACTGGCCTATAGGAGACGAGAACTACCGCATCTTCCTCTTGTTGGATCATCTCTATGCTGCAGCCCAGTTCAGCCTGAGAATAGACGGCGAATATGCCCAGCTGCGCACCATCAAACTGAAGACGATGAAGATCAGTGCCGACAAGGGCAGTGTCAATGCTACCGTAGAACTGACGCACAACACGACGGGCACCAGCCCTATCGCCAGCGCCAGCTACTCAGCAGCCGTTGGCAGCGACGATGTCGTGATTTATAATAGCGACGAGGGTACGGCTCTTGACACGACGACGCCTCTGCTCGTCAATGCCTATTTTGCGCCTACCCTTTCGGGCAACCTGACACTGGTCAGCACCTATGACGTGTATGACAGTAAAGGCAACCTGATACGCCAAAACCGTACGTCTGCCAACAAGCTACCGAATCTGGAAGCAGTCAGAGGACAACGGGTACTGGTAAACATGCTTGTCAACCCGACATACCTCTATGTGCTGTCTGACCCGGACTTGAACAGCCCGACGATAACTATCGGAGATTGAACATTGAACATTGAACATTGAACATTATAGAAATGCGCAAGATAACGACCATCCTACTACTTTGTTTGTCTGCAGTATTGATGCAGGCACAGATTACTGTTGGTGGTAGCATCTATGGCGGCGGTAATGCTGGTAAAACAGGTGGAAGCTCGAAGGTAACTGTTTATTCCGGCAATCTGCATGCTGTGTTTGCTGGTGCTCGTATGGCTGATGTTGGCGGTTCTTCTTTTGTACACCTCGATGGTGAACATGCCTCTGGCTATATCCTTATCGATTACGTCTATGGCGGTAACGATATCGCCGGAACCATCGGCACTTCTGCAGATATTCCTGCTAAACTGACGAAGGTCGGCACTGAAGCTGGAATGAATAACATAGACAACAGCTGGAATGCCTTCGTGCGCATCTCACCAATCCCTGCTGTTAACTATACTCAAGAAGAGATTGATGACGCAGTAGAGGGTGATGACGCGTATGGTAAAACGACCAGCGATACAAAAAATAAGATACCTATATACATCGGACAGCTCTTCGGAGGTGGTAATGGCTACTATGACTATGATACTTCTGCCACAGGTACGGTGGTCAAGGATAAAGTGACACATGAAGTGGTGGCTTCCAGCCCCAATGTGTTAGCGTCACCGACACTCGATAAAACTTATCTTGAGCTCTTGGGCGGTTCTATCGTCGATGCATTCGGTGGCGGTAATGATGCTACTATCACCGGCAAAACGGTCATTTGCCTCGACAATCCCAGCAAGGTGGTCAACAGCATCAAGGATACCCGTGTTACAACAGAGGGTGGTGGTGAACTGCTTACCAACGACCGCTTCGAAATCATGAGAATCAACACCACCTTCTCTTATCCAAGCAGTGATGAATACCAGATAGGCCGTCTCTTTGGCGGTAACAACAAGGCCGATATGGCTATCCGTCCACGATGGAACCTGCAGCAAGGTAAAGTCCGTAACCTCTATGGAGGTGGTAATGAAGGACGAATGACCAGCCCTGAAGGTCTGCTGCTACAGGTAGAAGGTGCTGGGATGGTAGTTGACAACGTCTATGGCGGTTGTCGTAAGGCTGATGTGCGTCCGTTGTATGCTAACGGTAACCCTGTTAAATACGAAGACATCCAACTGGATCCTACAGATAACCCGGATAACATTCCCGGTGGTTATGCTGCTCGTGTCAGAGTGCTGGCAGGTCATGTCAACAATGTCTATGGTGGTAACGATATCTCCGGTAACGTCTATGGCGGTAATACTGTCGGTATCATGACCCACATCTACGGCAACGTCTATGGCGGCGGTAATGGCTCGTATGCCTATACTGACAACGCCCAACTGAAGGACGACCCGCGTTGGGGAGACTTCTACTACAGTCCTAAAGATATATTGGGCTTGACAGGCGACACGTTCACGGGCGTTCAGTCGGCAGAAGCCCTCAACCTCTTCCGCCCTAACGCAGAGAAGGTGTCTATCCTTGTCAGAGGTACGGAAGCTAACCCTGTTATCGTCGACGGTGCCCTCTACGTGGGTGGTAACAGTGCTTCACTGCGCGAGAATGTCGCAGGTTCAAGTGCCGGCGACCAGACGCACATCAAGATTGGTTCCTATGTGACTATCGACAACGTATTCCTCGGCAACAATGGCGAGAATATGATAAAATACAATGGCGACGAAGCGTTTGACAGAGATGAAGGCGTGCTGCGAACCTTTGCCCGAACGTTTAAGGACCCGGACAATAACGACGCTAAATTCAGTCAGATGAACCTGACCAACTCTGCCGTCTTTGCCAAGTACATGGAAGGCTGCGCCATGAAGGTGAAGCCCAGCGTGGTTTTCGAGAGCGTAGATAGAGGCGACAGGATAGACTATATTCCCTACACTACCAAGTTCGGTTCATTCTACTGTGGTGGTAATGTGGGCAGCATCATCGTCCCTGGAAAGATTACCGTCGATTTCAACGACAAGATCATTATCTACGACAAGGTCGTGGGCGGCTGTAATAATGCCAATGTGTATGGTGACACGGGATTTAATGCTGAATACTTAGGCGGTTTGCTCGGTGATTTTGAAGCTGTACCTGCAGGCTCTCCGGATAATGCCATTGGCGACAAGCTCGAACTGAACTTCGGCGGTCTGAAGATTCAACCAATGCGTTGGAAGGATGCGAATGACAAGTCAAAGGGACTGGTATGGAACACCATCAGTTCTGCAACAGGTGAAGATGTGGACTTTGACCCAGATAATGCGCCTACAGGAAAAAGTACCGATGCTGACCTGAACCGCCGACTGAAGGGTGGTAACATCTATGGCGGCTGTTATAATACAGGACATGTGAACGGCAATGTGGTCATCAACATCAATGCGTCTATTGTCGACCGTAAGGGAACGTTCGCCATCTTTGACCAAGTAGAGGAGGACGAGGGTGAGGCTATCCTGTATGGCCACGACGATTATAATATTACCGAACGCCGCTCGGGTGTACTTCTCGACGAGCAGGGTATGGACGTATTAGGTAAGGCCCTCAACGTGTTTGGTGGCGGTTATGGTGGCGACTCTGAAATATGGGGCAGTACCACTGTCAATATCAACAAGGGTTACGTATTCCAGGTGTTTGGTGGTGGCGAGAATGGTCCTATCGGTAATGGAACTTATAATGCAACGACTAAAGAGCTTGAATACACCTATGACCCGCGCT
>Ga0256405_10011929_pt1 | contig 10917 bp, 7 predicted proteins | sample RumenRJG_02DNA_FD_189096 | JGI IMG/M metagenome (GOLD analysis project Ga0256405, IMG submission 189096) | Bovine rumen microbial communities from Lethbridge, Alberta, Canada - RJG_02 | ecosystem: Host-associated > Mammals > Digestive system > Stomach > Rumen | place: Canada: Alberta | collected... | reverse complement strand
CCGTAAATGTTTCCTGTTTCTTCATCACCATACACCACCATTGCTTTGATAGTGTTATTATCCCACATCCGGAGCCTTTATGGTAGTGCGGATTAAATCAGAGGTTCCTTAGGAGGCTCGCGCTCTATCCAACTGAGCTACCGGGGCATAGATCTCATTCTTTTCACGGCGCAGCAAAGCTCTCAGGCCCATAGCCGTTGCAGTTTATTGTATCCCATTTTGCCGAAGGTGTCAACGTAAAAAAGGAGCACGGCTCATGCCGTGCTCCTTTTCGATCTGTCGGATGAGAATTACTTCTCGTCGTACATAGCCTTCAGCTTCAGCAGGTGCTGATAGCGATCCATGGCGACCTCCTCGTTGCGCTTGAACAGAGTTTCGGCGCGGTCGGGGAACTCGCGGGTCAGGCGGCTGTAACGGGCCTCGTTCATCAGGAAGGCGCGGTAGCCCTCTTCCTTGGGCTCCTTGGAATCCACAATGAACTTGTCGGTCTCAGCAGCGGGGTTGAAGCGGAACAGGTTCCAGTAGCCGCACTCGACGGCCTTCTTCATCTCAGCCTGGCAGTTGGTCATGCCGCCCTTGATGCTGTGCATCTCGCAGGGAGCATAGCCGATGATGAGGGAGGGACCATGATAGGCCTCGGCCTCCTGAATGGCCTTGAGGGTCTGAGCGGGGTTGGCGCCCATAGCCACCTGAGCCACATACACATAGCCGTAGCTCATGGCGATCTCAGCCAGAGACTTCTTCTTGGTCTCCTTACCGGCAGCGGCGAACTGTGCCACCTGGCCGATGTTGGAGGACTTGGAAGCCTGACCGCCGGTGTTGGAGTAGACCTCGGTATCGAAGACGAAGACGTTGACGTCCTTGCCGGAAGCCAGAACGTGATCCACGCCGCCGAAGCCGATGTCGTAGGCCCAGCCGTCGCCGCCGAAGATCCAGACGGACTTCTTCTCCAGATATTCCTTGTCCTTCAGAATCTCGCGAGCCAGCTTGCAGGCATCGCAGTCGCAATCGCCGCGGGCGGAGACAACGCTCTCCATGGATGCGATGAACTCAGCGGAAGCACTCTTGTTAGCGGCGCCATCCTCCATGGTATCCAGCCACTTCTGGCCGGCAGCCTTAATGGCCTCGTCGGTATACTCCACAGCGATCAGCTGACGGGTCAGGTCAGCCAGACGGTTACGGGTGGCCTCCTGGCCCAGATACATACCAAGGCCGTGCTCGGCGTTATCCTCGAACAGGGAGTTCGCCCAAGCGGGACCGTGGCCGTTCTTATCGGTGCAGTAGGGAGAAGTTGCGGCAGGACCGCCCCAGATGGAGGAGCAGCCGGTGGCGTTGGAGATGTACATCCGATCACCGAAGAGCTGGGTGACGAGACGGGCATAGCTGGTCTCGGCGCAGCCAGCGCAGGAGCCAGAGAACTCCAGATAGGGCTGCTTGAACTGGCTGCCCTTGACGGTGTTGTCCTGCATGTCGGCCTTGGGAGCGACCTCGGCCACGCAGTAGTCGAACACATCCTGCTGTGCGGCTTCCTCTTCCTGGCCAACCATGGTCAGGGCACCCACGGGGCAGACGCCCACGCACACGCCGCAGCCCATGCAGTCCAGAGGAGACACGGCCATGGTGTACTTGTAAACACCCTTGCCCTTGCCAGCCTTCACGTCCACGATCTTGGCAGCGGCGGGAGCCTTGGCGGCCTCCTCCTCAGTCAGAGCGAAGGGACGGATGGTAGCATGGGGGCAAACATATGCGCAGTTGTTGCACTGGATGCACTTGGAAGCGTCCCAAGTAGGAACGGAGACGGACACGCCGCGCTTCTCATAAGCGGCAGCGCCCTGCTCGAACTGACCGTCCACATGAGGCAGGAAGGCGGAAACAGGCAGGCTGTCGCCGTCCATACGGCCCACGGGGAACATGATGTCCTCCACCTGCTTCACAACGCCCTCGCGGCCGGTGAGCTTGGTGGTCACAGTCTCGTCCTTGGCGTCAGCCCAATCGGCGGGCACGTCGAACTTCTTGTAAGCGGTAGCGCCCAGATCGATGGCCTTGTGGTTCATGTCCACAACGTCCTGGCCCTTCTTCAGGTAGGAGTGGGTGGCGGCGTCCTTCATGTACTGCAGGGCCTCGGTCTCAGGCAGAACCTTTGCCAGAGAGAAGAAGGCGGACTGCAGGATGGTGTTGGTGCGCTTGCCCATGCCGATCTGCTTGGCCAGGTCGATGGCGTTGATGGTGTAGACCTGGATATTGTTCTTGGCGATGTAACGCTTGGAAGCGGCATCCAGATGGTGGCTGAGCTCCGCGTCATCCCACTGGCAGTTGATCAGGAACACACCGCCGGGCTTCACATCGCGGACGATGGGGAAATGCTTGGTGATGTAGGCAGGCACGTGGCAGGCCACGAAGTCAGCCTTGTTGATATAGTAAGAAGACTTGATGGGCTGATCGCCGAAGCGCAGATGGCTGACAGTGACGCCGCCGGTCTTCTTGGAGTCATACTGGAAGTAGGCCTGGATGTACTTGTCGGTATGGTCGCCGATGATCTTGGTGGAGTTCTTGTTGGCGCCAACGGTACCATCGCCGCCCAGACCCCAGAACTTGCACTCGATGGTGCCGGCAGGAGCAACGCCGGGAACGGCCTTCTCCTCCAGAGACAGGTGGGTGACGTCATCCACGATGCCCAGAGTGAACTCGTGCTTGGGAGCGTCCTTCTTCAGCTCGTCATACACGGCAAAGACGGAGGCGGGAGGCGTATCCTTGCTGCCCAGACCGTAACGGCCGCCGATGACCTTCATGTCATTGAAACGGTTGGCGTTGGCCAGAGCGGTAACAACATCCTTATAGAGAGGCTCGCCCTCGGAGCCGGGCTCCTTAGTGCGGTCCAGAACGGCCAGAGCCTTGCAGGTAGCGGGGATGGCGGCCAGCAGCTTATCGGCCCGGAAGGGACGATACAGGTGGACCTTCACCATGCCGACCTTCTCGCCGTGAGCGTTCATGTAGTCGATGACTTCCTCTGCCACGTTGCAGATGGAGCCCATGGCGATGATGACGCGGTCAGCGTCGGGAGCGCCATAGTAGTTGAAGAGCTGATAGTTGGTGCCCAGCTTCTCGTTGATCTTGCCCATGTACTTCTCAACGACCTCGGGGAGTGCGTCATAGTACTTGTTGCAGGCCTCGCGATGCTGGAAGAAGATGTCGCCGTTCTCATGAGAACCGCGCATCATGGGACGCTCGGGGTTCAGGGAGTGCTTGCGGAACGCGTCAACAGCGTCCATATCGCACATTTCCTTCAGATCCTCGTAATCCCACACGGCGACCTTCTGGATCTCGTGAGAGGTACGGAAGCCGTCGAAGAAGTTGATGAAGGGAACGCGGCCCTCGATGGCGGCCAGATGGGCCACGGGAGCCAGATCCATGATCTCCTGAACGTCATTCTCGCACAGCATGGCGAAGCCGGTCTGACGGCAGGCCATCACGTCGGAATGATCGCCGAAGATGTTCAGAGCGTGGCTGGCCACGGTACGGGCGGACACGTGGAACACGCAGGGCAGCAGCTCGCCGGCGATCTTGTACATATTGGGGATCATCAGCAGCAGGCCCTGAGAGGCCGTGTAGGTGGTGGTCAGCGCGCCGGCTGCCAGAGAACCGTGGACGGTACCGGAAGCGCCGGCCTCAGACTGCATCTCGCACACCTTGACGGTGGTGCCGAAGATGTTCTTCTGACCGTTGGCTGCCCACTGGTCCACATAGTCTGCCATGGGAGAAGACGGGGTGATGGGGTAGATACCCGCCACTTCGGTAAAGGCGTAGCTGACATACGCAGCCGCGTTGTTACCGTCCATGGACTTGAATTTTCTTACCATAAACTCTTACCTCCTGTCGGTGGATACCGTCTGCAGAACGGCTCTCACCGGTTTTTGGCATTTGGGCTCTCTCTTCTCAAACACCATTCGCCGTAATTGTAGCACTTCCTCTACAATTTGTAAACAGAAAAGCTCAGATTTTGAAACTTAATCGGTTTTCTTGTTCTTTTTCAGAAAAATATGTTTATTTTTTAACTTTGCCGCCCTTTGGGTTCCCAAAAATCACGTAGTGTGGTACAATTTCTTTAATCAGAAAAATGTAAACAAAATTTTAACTTTTTTCAGGAGGCGCCGCTATGGTCACCACTGTGCGTTCTCTGGGCCTCAACGGTATTGCCGGCTATGAGGTCACAGCCGAGTGTTTTCTCTCCGGCGGTCTGCCCGCCTTCGACATCGTGGGACTTCCGGACGCCGCCGTCCGGGAGGCCCGGGAGCGGGTCCGGGCGGCGGTGAAAAACTGCGGAGCAAAATTTCCCGTCAGCCGCATCACCGTCAATCTGGCCCCCGCCGGCACGAAAAAAGCGGGCACGGTCTACGATCTGCCTATTTTCGTAGGGCTGCTGGCGGCAGACGGCGATCTTCCCGCTCCGCCCAAGGACGCTGCTTTCATCGGCGAGCTAAGTCTCACCGGTGCTCTGCGGGGCGTCAGCGGTGTATTGCCCATGGCGCTGGCCGCCCGGGAGGCAGGTATCCGGACGCTGTATGTCCCGGCGGACAACGCTGCCGAAGCAACGCTGGCGGAGGGATTGACCGTCTACGGCGTTCCGGACGTGGGCGCACTGGTGGCCCATCTGAAAAACGAGGCCCCTCTCTCCCCCGCCCCGGTCTGGGTACCGGAGCCGGAGGAAACCGGCCTGCCGGACTTGCAGGACGTGATGGGACAGGAGCATGTAAAGCGGGCACTGGAGATCGCCGCGGCAGGTGGACATAATCTTTTGCTGATTGGCTCCCCCGGAGCGGGCAAATCCATGCTGGCCAAGCGGCTGCCCTCTATCCTGCCGGAGCTGAGCCGTCCCGAGGCGCTGGAGACCTCCGGCATCTGGTCCGTGGCGGGACTGACGGACCCCCGCCACCCTCTGCTGACCCAGCGGCCCTTCCGCTCCCCTCACCACACCACCTCCGCCGCCGCGCTGGCCGGCGGCGGGCCGTTGATGCGGCCCGGCGAGATCTCTCTGGCCCACAACGGCGTGCTGTTTTTGGACGAGCTGCCGGAATTTCACCGGGACGTGCTGGAGGCTCTCCGTCAACCCTTGGAGGACGGCATCGTCACCGTGGCACGGGCAGGCGGCACCCTGCGGCTCCCCGCCCAATTCCAGCTGGTGTGTGCCATGAATCCCTGCAAGTGCGGCTGGCGGGGCCACCCCTCCGGGAAGTGCACCTGCTCGGACAAAGAGGTGGAGAAGTACGTTCAGAAGATCTCCGGTCCTCTGCTGGACCGGATCGACCTCCATGTAAATGTTCCCTCTGTGGAATACGAGGCCATGCGGCGAAAGTCCAAGCCGGAATCCTCCGCTCAGGTCAAGGAGCGGGTGGACGCCGCCCGGGCCATCCAGTCCAGGCGGTTTGAGGGCACCGGTATCCCCTGCAACGCCCAGATGACGCCCCCTATGGTGGGCCGGTTCTGCGAGCTGGATTCCCGGTGCGACGCGCTGATGAAGTCCGCCTTTGAGCACATGGGTCTCACCGCACGGAGCCATGACCGGGTACTGCGGGTGGCCCGGACCATTGCGGATCTGGACGGTGCGGAGCATATCGGCGTGGAGCATTTGTCAGAGGCCATTCAGTACCGGAATACCGACATTCTGAAGGGGTAAAGCCGAACAGGAGATGTATCTAAAACGCATCTCCTGTTTTTATTTGTTTTGACGAAACATTTGTGCAATTTGACTATAAAAACTTTAAAAAATTTGTTGACAAAAACGATTGCCTGGCGTATAGTAGCGTCAAAATCAGAAAGAAGGAGGTACACACCATGGCAATCCTGTTTACGGTCTCTATGCTGGCTGTGGCTGGCGGTATGATCTGCTCTCACGCGGAATAAACCGTCTCCAAAGATAGACCAATTAAAAGAAATATGATCGAAGAAAGACCCGTCCTGCCAAATGGCAGGTCTTTTTTTATATATTTGTATTCTTCGCTCCGTTTTGGGACATACTGCGGACATCCGTTTTTATAAAGGAGGAACCGCCATGTCCATCCCCTTTCAGGACAGTGAGACCGCCAAAAATCTTCTCCGTGCCTTTGCCGGAGAAAGTCAGGCCCGGAACCGCTATGACTTTGCCGCCAACCTCTGCCAAAAGCAGGAATTACAGGCGATGGCCTTTATCTTCCAAGCCACAGCCAAGCAGGAACAGGCCCACGCCAAGGTTTTCTGGGACCATCTGCAAGCCCTGAACGGTCAAAATCTGCCTATCTACGGCGCTTACCCCATTGAGGGCACCAACCGGATCCTGGAGCTGCTGCGCGCCGCCCAGCACAATGAGCACGAGGAGCATGGTTCCGTATACCCCTCCTTCGCCGCCATCGCGACCCAGGAGGGCTTCCCGGAGGCCGCCGCCTCCTTCCGGCAGATTGCCGCCATTGAACAACTCCACGGCGAGCGTTTCGGCCTGCTGGCAGACCAGCTGGAAAGTGGGGCTCTGTTCATCTCGCAGATAGAGACCGGCTGGATGTGTCTGAACTGCGGCCACACCCAAAACAGTCTGGAGGCCCCGAAGCAGTGCCCCGTCTGTAATCACGGTCAGGGCTGGTTTATCCGGTTGGAGTTGGCCCCTTGGTCTCCAGTGGTAAAGCAAACATGAATTAAGAACCATGCCGCATCGGGAGCGGCAAGCAAAACAGGCTGAAAGCGACGCTTTCAGCCTGTTTTCTTACATATGGTGTGAATACGATCAGCCGCGCTACACCTCCGGGAAATCCTTGATGAGCAGCAGCAGTCCCTCCTTCACGGAGACCACAGCGGTCTGCCCCGGCAGCACCTCATTGCTGGTGCCGTACTGGTAGCCGCAATGAATTTCCCCGTTGTCCAGTGGGAACTTGCAGCCGGTCTCCGTGATGCCCCGGGCGGTGCCGGTGATATTCACCAGAGAGTAGAAGGGAAACCGCTCCGGAGTCTCCACCGGCTCCGCCCCCACCAGTTCCATCTCCGAATAGTCATCCACCAGCAGGGCCTGTTTTCCCTGTTCCCGCAGCATCACCAGCAGGTAGACATTCACCAGCGTATGATCCAGCCGTCCGCCGGAAACGCCTACCAGTAAAAATTCGTCGAACCCCCGGCGCATGGCCTCCTTGGCCGCAAACACCGTGTCCGTATCATCCTTCTTCACCGGCAGAACGATGGTCTCCCGGTCAGTCTCCGGCTTTTCATGGGAATCGAAGTCCCCCACGATCAGATCCGGCTCCGCTCCCAGCGCCTTCTGATGTCGCAGGCCGCAGTCGCAGTAAATGAAAAAATCGTCAGGCCGGAAATATTGCCGCACCCGGTCATAGGTCCGGATCTCCGCACCGCCGATGATCACGCAGCGTCTCACATCTATCACATCCTTTTTCGCTATCATACCCCGTTTTTTGCCGGGCCGCAATCTTTTTGCGGATAAAATCGCAAAAACCTGAAATCCTAACACTACCAACTGGAAAAAGGAGTGAGCCTATGGAAACAGGCATCCATAATACCTCCGAGATTGGGCGGCTGCGGAAGGTTCTGCTGCACCGGCCCGGTCAGGAGCTGGAAAACCTCATGCCGGAATATCTGGAACGGCTGTTATTTGACGATATTCCCTATCTGAAGGAGGCCCAAGCCGAGCATGACGCCTTCGCCCAATGCCTCCGGGACGCCGGGGTGGAGGTGGTCTACCTGATCGATCTGGTGGTCAATTCCCTGACTTCACCGGAGGTACGGCAGGAACTGGTAACACAATTCTTAAAGGAGGCCGATCTGCCGGACGAAGCCGTTGGGAAGGCCGTAGCAGAATATCTCTCTGAACTGGATGACCGGGCCATGGTGTCCGCCATGATGGCAGGCATCCGCCGCAGCGACCTGCGAAAACAGGGGGGCCGTCTCAGTGACCACCTGTCCGGTCTTGAGGAGGGCTATCCCTTCGCCGTAGATCCCATGCCCAATCTCTACTTCACCCGCGACCCCTTCGCCACCATCGGCACCGGCGTATCCATTCACAAAATGCACACCGTCACCCGAAACCGGGAGACCCTGTTCGGCCGGTTCATCTTTGAGCACAACCCCTGGTACCAGAACGCCCCTCGCTGGTATGACCGCAGTGCATCTTCCTCTTTGGAGGGCGGCGATATTCTGGTGCTGTCCCCTCAGGTGTTGGCGGTGGGCATCTCCCAGCGGACAGAGGGGGATTCCATCGACCAACTGGCCCAGACGGTGCTCTCACAAAGCAAGACTTTCCAAAAAGTTCTGGCTTTCAACATTCCCAAGAGCCGCTCCTTCATGCATCTGGATACCGTGTTCACCATGGTTGACCGGGACAAGTTCACCGTCCATCCCAATATTCTCAGCGACATCACCGTGTTCGTCATGGAGCTGGGTGAAAATCAGCAGATGCAGATCCGTCAGGAGACCGGGCGGCTGGAGGATATTCTCAAGGAGCACCTGGGGCTTAGTCAGGTGACGCTGATTCCCTGCGGGCAGGGCAGCGTCATCGACGCGGCCCGGGAGCAGTGGAGCGACGGCAGCAACACCCTCGCCATTGCCCCCGGCGAGGTGGTGGTCTATACCCGGAATCATGTCACCAACCGCTCCTTGGAAGAAGCAGGCATCCGCATCCACGCCATCCCCAGCGCCGAGCTGAGCCGGGGCCGGGGCGGCCCCCGGTGCATGAGTATGCCGCTGATCCGGGATGATCCGTAGACAGGCGACGGTTCGCCGCAGGAAGCGCGGCTTTGCCGCGCAGAATGCACCCCACATTTTCTTTTGAGACATCAAACGCACCAGATTGGTACGGAGATGTGCGGCTATGCCGCACCGGATTGAATCCCCATTTTCTTTTCGTCTTGCCGAAAAGATTACCGGGGTTCCCGGCGGAACTGTACCGTTTCGGTACGGAGAAGCCAGGGGGATATTCTCTTTTGAAAAGAGAATGTCCCCCCGGCCCCCTAAAGAGAAACGCGGGGGGATTTCGATTTCCCCCCCGCACCCCCTTGAAACGACACAAAGGGGCGGGCTGCGGCCCTAACACCGTCATGGCTATACGATTCCCGGCCCTGATGGGCCGCCAATCGTGCCATTTCCTCGAAAGCACCTCGCTTTATCCGCCCCCGGCGGCGCTTTGGTGCTTTCCCCCTTTGGAAACCCCTCTGAGGATGAGGGGGAGCGGCAGCGGGGAGAGGAGCAGAGGGTGTCCTCTTTGCGACCCAACGAATGCCATGCCCGCAAATGCGGGGACGCACTCAGGTCATTTGGGTACTTTCAGCGCAGCCGGTAGGAGACTTCTGGATTTTGTCGGAAGTCCGTGACGGCCAGCCTCCGTTTTGGGTGATTTGACGCCTTCGTGTCAAATCATCCCTGACATTTTTTCTTTTCCACCGTGCACGGCGTATTTTCTTTTTGATGTCTCAAAAAGAAAATGGGGGGGGACATTCCCCATGGCAAAGCCGTACTTTCCCTCATTCTTAACAGATTAGTTTACTGAAAATCAAAAGGAGCGATCATCATGGCAGTTAATTTAAAAGGCCGGAGCTTTCTCACCCTGGCCGACTTCACCCCGGCGGAGATCCGGTATCTTCTGGATCTGGGCCACGACCTGAAGGCCAAGCGGCGGGCAGGCGTCTGCGCCCCCACCATGCAGGGCAAGCACATCGTCCTGCTGTTTGAAAAGACCTCCACCCGCACCCGCTGTTCCTTTGAGGTAGCGGCCACCCAGGAGGGCGCCCATGTCACCTATCTGGACGCCGGTTCTTCCCAGATGGGCAAAAAGGAATCTCTGGAGGACAGCGCCAAGGTGCTGGGCCGGTTCTTTGACGGCATCGAGTACCGGGGCTACGAACAGTCCGTGGTGGAGGATCTTGCCAAGTGGTCCGGTGTGCCGGTGTGGAACGGCCTGACGGACGCCGACCATCCCACCCAGATCTTAGCGGATCTGATGACCATTGAGGAGCACTGCAAAAAGCCTTTAAACAAGATCAAGGTGGTGTTCCCCGGCGATGTGCGGAACAACATGTGCTATGCGTGGATGATGGGCGCAGCCAAGCTGGGAATGCACTTTGTAGCCATGGGACCGGAGGAGCTGGCCAAGCAGATGGATCAGGAGGTGGTGCAGTCCACCTTTGCCGAGGCCCGGAAAAACGGCGGTCTTATCGAGATCACCGACCACGCAGAGGACTTAAAGGGCGCTGACGTGATCTATGGTGATGTGTGGGCTTCCATGGGTGAGGAAGCCCAGATCCCGGAGCGGGTAGGGCTGCTGTCCCCCTTCCGGGTGACGATGGACACCCTGAAGGCCACGGAGAATCCCGACGTGCTGTATCTCCACTGTCTCCCCTCCTTCCACGATTTTGAAACGAAAATGGCGAAGGAATGGCAGGCCAAGGGCGTGGACATCCGGGAGGTCACCGACGAGGTGTTCCGCTCCCGTCACAGCGTGGTCTTCGACGAGGCGGAAAACCGGATGCACTCCATCAAGGCCGTGATGGTGGCCACCATCGGCGCGTAAGTCAGTCCGTAAGGAGGAAGTGTTCCCATGGAGCAACGCAAATTCCAGATGCCCACCGCGTATACGATCCTGTTCTGCCTGATTCTTCTGGTGGCACTGTCCACATGGCTCATCCCGGCAGGCAGCTATGACTACGCCGATGGTATCCCCATCTCCGGCAGCTATCACGCCGTCGCCCCCGCGCCGCAGGGCATCGGTGCGGCACTGAAGGCCGCCTTCCGGGGCTTTTATGACGCAGTGGATGTCTGCGTGTTCATCCTGATGGTGGGCGGTTTTCTGGGCGTTGTGATGAAGACCGGGGCCATCGACGCCGGGGTCAGCAACGTGATTTCCCGGCTGCAAGGCCGGGAAAACCTGCTCATTACTATTTTAATGCTGTTTTTCGG
>Ga0256405_10011928_pt1 | contig 10918 bp, 9 predicted proteins | sample RumenRJG_02DNA_FD_189096 | JGI IMG/M metagenome (GOLD analysis project Ga0256405, IMG submission 189096) | Bovine rumen microbial communities from Lethbridge, Alberta, Canada - RJG_02 | ecosystem: Host-associated > Mammals > Digestive system > Stomach > Rumen | place: Canada: Alberta | collected... | reverse complement strand
TTAATTTCATAAGGGATGTAGCTTTAGCACTCTTATCACCCTTAATGATCATTATGGTACTGGAAAACTTTTTAGCCTCCTGAACCAGAAGTCCTGCTGGACGAGCATGGATACCAACTTCATCTGTAATAACATACTTAAATTCCTTCATAATACATCTTCTCCTTTTTTATTTTTTTAATTTCTTTTTCTTTTTATACTTTTATTAAAATGTTTCATGATCTAATAGTTTTACTTACTTTATATATCCCCATATTTTACATCTTCATAATCATCACTGTTGGTAAGAAGAACAACAACTGTATCAGGATGTCCAGCTTCTTTTATCTTCTGAAGACTGAATTCCATAATCTTCTGTCCTTTCTTAACCATGTCTCCTTCTTCAACAAGTGTATTAAATCCGTCACCCTTCATCTCAACTGTATCTACACCAACATGAATGAGGAGTTCCTGATCATTTTCGCCAGTTATTCCAATAGCATGTTTACTGTCAGCAACAGAAGAAATCTCTCCATCCATAGGAGCATATACAACACCTTCTTCAGGTTCTACACCAACACCTTCTCCTAAAGCACCAGACGCAAATGTTGGATCTGGAATTTCAGTATATGGTATAACCTTACCTGGTGTTGGAAGTGCAATCTCTCCAGCTGAGCTTGTTATTACAAGCTTCTTTGTAACATCATCACCACTTGATTTAATGGTTGAAGCAGCTGACTGAACTGCTTTCTGATCATTCTTCTGAACATCCTTTGCAGGTATAGCATCCTTGCTTCCTTTATCCACAGCTGCACCTTCCGGAAGATCTTCTTTCCAGGCAACCATTGTAAGACCAAATGCGATTCCTCCTGAAATAAGAAGAAGTATCGTATAAAGTCCATAATTGTTAATTGTAAGATATCCTGGAATACCTGTTACTCCGTATGCAGTTGCTCCAATCTTAGTAATAGCTCCGAAGATAGCTCCGCAGGCTCCACCGATCATACCGCATACAAATGGTTTCATAAATCTGAAGTTAACACCGAAGATAGCAGGTTCTGTAATACCAAGTGCTGCAGACATGGAGGATGGAATAGCAACTGTCTTCAGCTTGCCCTGCTTACATTTAATACCTACTGCAAGGCAGGCACCAAACTGAGCAAAGTTAGCTGCAGAAGCTATAGGCATCCATGTATTAAGTCCTGTGGATGAAAGCATTCCTGCTTCAATAACATTATACATATGATGAAGTCCCATAACTACTGTAGCTGGATAGATAGCTCCCATGATCATAGCTCCAGGTGGGAACTGAACCAGCCACTGAGCACCCTTAAGAACATAATTTTCAAGTGTAGCAAAGATAGGACCAATAACTACAAATGTTAAAAGTGCTGTTGTGAAAACTGTTGTTATAGGTACTACAAAGAGGTCAATCATCTCTGGCACATGCTTATGAAGCCATTTCTCAATCTTACACATAAACCATACTGCAATCATAACCGGGATAACATGTCCCTGATAACCATGCCGTGATATGGATCCTACAACATAATCACCAATCTTCAGATTACCAAAGAGATTCCAGGTTGGAATAACTCCAGTTTCAATTCCAAAGAATGAATTAATCGCATCCTCACTACCCACATTCCATCCATTTAAAAGGCCTGTATGAACCATCATGAGACCAATAACTGCTGCGAGGAATACATTTCCACCAAATACCCTTGCGGCACTGACTGCAACAATTACTGGAAGAAAAGCAAATGCGGTATTTGCAACCATATCCAAAAATGCATACCAGTCAGTGGAAGCAAATGAAGGTATCGCCTTACCAAGAGCTTCAACAACACCCATCATAAGACCGGATGCTACGATAGCTGGAAGAATAGGAACGAATACATCACCTACTGATTTTAGAGCCCTCTTCCAGGCCGGTTGCTGTGCTGCCGCAGCAGCCTTTACATCATCCTTTGTTGCCGCAGACATTCCTGTAACAGCAAGGAATTCATCATACACCTTATTAACTGTTCCTGTTCCAATGATGAGCTGGAGCTGTCCGTTATTTTCGAACATTCCCTTAACGCCATCAACATTTTCTAGTTCTGACTTATTAATCTTATTATTTTCTTTTATAACAAGTCTTAGTCTAGTCGCACAATGTGCCGCCTGAGCTACATTTTCACGCCCACCAATATTAGCAACAATCTCTTCAGCACATTTTCTGTAATCAACCGCCATGATACCCCTCCTCTTCTTATATTATTTACAATACAATTTAGTTCTCACCTAAAAGTCCAAGCTGTTCAAATGCCTTTGCAAGTCCATCCTCAGTAACAGCAGGACATACTATATCTGAAACATCTTTTAGAGCCTGTGCACCATTTTCCATACATACACTAGTCCCCACTGTTTCAATCATTTCCAGATCATTCATACTGTCACCGAATCCATAGGTATCCTCAATAGGAACCTTCAAATACTCAGCAACAGCTTTTACTCCTCTTCCCTTGTCATAATCAACACTGAGGAGCTCTCCATTAATCAAGCTTCCTCCCTGCATTTCCTGAACAATAAATCTGTAATTATCTCCTAGCTTTTCCTTTGTTTCCTCAAGCTGTGCTACATCACTACACATCACTACAACCTTATAAACAGGTGCCCCGTCATATACCTTCATAGACTGAATTCCAAGGCTTTCTTCTATTGCCTTCCTCCAGCGTTGAAGTTCACTATTTCCACCTGCCTGCTGCTGCATAAATTCACCGATTCCCTCATCGCACCAGGAACCACTCTTAGCCTCAATGGTACAGTAAACTCCATTCTTATGAAGTGTATCCAGTGCTATATTTCTATCCTCATCTGACATAGGAGCATCTATAATAACATCATCCCCTACCGTCACATAGGCTCCTCCACTTCCTACTACTCCGTCAAATCCATATACCAATAAAGGCTTTAACATATCCAGATTTCTTCCGGTACAAAGAAACACTTTATTCCCTATGGACTGAGTTTTTCTTATAGCTTCTATGGCACTGTCAGGAGGATCATTTTCGCCAGGAACTGTTAAGGTTCCATCTATATCAACAAAAATTAATTTCATCTATTATATCGACCCCCTTTCAACAATCTGATATCCAAGCTTTACATTTCTAACCGGGAAATCATTATCCTCAGACTTAATAGTTTGCATCAAAATTCTTACTGCAACTCTGCCGCATTCTTCAAAATAAAGTTTCACTGTGGTAAGCTGCGGCTGAGAAACTATATCTGCCCAGCTATTACCAACTCCTGTAACACTTACATCCTTCGGAACTTTCTTTCCGCTTTCTCTAAGTGCTAGTATAGCTCCATGTGCGATTCTATCTGTTGCACAGATTAGTCCGTCAAAATCAGGATATTCTTTCAGAAGTCTTAGCGTTTCATTATATCCACCTTTCATCGTATAATCAGATTTTCCTATTATCAGATTACCCGTATCTATACCGGCTTCAATGAAGGCCATTTCAACACCTTTTCTTCTAGCACGTCCTACAGCTGCATCCTCTTCATCTACTCCCACATACGCTATCTTCTTTCTCTTTTTCAACATAATCCGCGTGATGTCCTTCATACAGTGAACATCATCATGATATACGGAAGATACTCCGTTAAAACTCTGACCAGTAACAACTATAGGAATTCTGGAATTACTAATTGTATCCTTTAAATGAGGTGTCATAACTGTCCCCATAAGAATTATTCCATCCATACCTCCCTTCTGCATGGATTCAATAAACATTACTTCTTTCTCTTTCTCTCCATCTGTACAAGCAAGAATAAATGAATAATCATTTTCTTTTAATCCTTCAGCTATGCCTTCCATAATCTGCGACATAGAGTCTGAATGAATATATGGTACTATCACTCCTATCTGACCGCTTTTTCCAGTTCTCATAGTTTGAGCAAGTGCATTTGGAGAATAGTTGTTTTTTTCTACTACTTCTCTGATTTTTTTTCTTTTATCATCACTCAGTGACCCACCATTAAAGTATCTGCTCACCGCTGCAGTAGAAACACCAGCTTGTTCAGCTACTTCTTTTATTGTCATAACTTATCTCTCCTGTTACCTATTTAAATTCTGTTAAGAGCCACACAAATCCGTATGCAGGAATGCCAACGGCCTTTGCCTCCCTTGAATCCCCCGTAAGCATATCTACATAATCTTCAACCTCATTTACCCATGCAGTTTCATCTCTTTCACTAAAATTAAATAGAGCAATAAGTTTCTCACCTCTGTAGTATCTTCCGATTCCAAGAATATGATCATTCCAGGTTTCGACTATCCATGTATCAGCCGCATTCTCAAATACTCTATGGGAATTTCTAAGCTTTGTAAGCTCCCTTATTCCATCAAATATCATCTCTTCTCGTGTTCCCTTATCCTTGCGTCTGGCTACACTATTCCAATCCAGATTGCCTCTATGAAGATATCTGCTGTCATCCGCCTTATGAGGATCATCATGATATGTATAATCGTTAAGCTGTCCTATCTCATCTCCACTATACAGAACCGGTATTCCGCTCTGTGTAAGAAGAAATGCATGAAGCATCAGATCAAGTCTTACATATTTCTCCAGCTTGTCCTTTCTCATTTCATATTCAGCCGCTTCTATACCTGATAAAGAAGCTGTAGTTCCACAAAGTCTGGCATCACCAAGTCTTGGATCATCATTATAGAGTTCTCCTCTAGCATCACTTCCTGGCCATGCCCCCTTCAGGTAATCGTTCAGATATTTTTTATGAGGAATCTCTTCCATACCAAACTGTCTAAGATACTCATAGTCCAGTCCCCATCCAATATCATCGTGACATCTTAGATAGTTTAAGAATACATACTGTTTAGGCAGCGCAAATACCGTTCCTAGCTGATGCTTCAAAAGCCTTACATCCTTCGTTGCCACCGTATGCCATGTACTTGCCATAGTCGTCACATTATAAAGCATATGGCATTCCGGCTTATCAACTGTTCCGAAATATGGAACCACCTTTGAAGGTTCCATCACGACTTCTCCAAGAAGAAGTGTTCCAGGACAAACAACCTCAGCAGCAATTCTCATTATTCTTACAAGATTATGCACTTCCGGTAGATTACGACAGTTGGTTCCAAGAGTTTTCCATATGTATGGAACCGCATCCAGTCTGATAATATCTATTCCCTGATTACAGAGATACAGCATATTTGCCGTCATATCATTAAATACAGTCGGATTACGATAATTCAGATCCCACTGATAAGGATAGAAGGAAGTCATTACAACCTTCTTAGCTTCATCGCACCAAGTGAAATTCCCCGGTGCTGTCTGTGGAAAAACCTGGGGTACTGTCTGTTCAAACTGATTTGGTATATCCCAGTTATCAAAGAAGAAATATCTGTCCTGATATTCTTTTTCACCAGCCCGAGCACGCTTTGCCCATTCATGATCCTCACTTGTATGATTCATTACAAAATCAAGGCATACGCTTATTCCCCTGCTATGACAATCCTGAGAGAGCTCTGCTAAATCTTTCATGGTTCCAAGCTCTGGCTGTACCTTTCTGAAATCAGAAACCGCATATCCTCCATCACTTCTTCCTTCCGGACTCTCAAGCAGTGGCATGAGGTGAATATAATTAACTCCACATTCTTCTACGTAATCAAGATGCTTTCTTACACCCTTCAGATTTCCAGCGAAGCAGTTAGTATACATCAACATACCCAGCATTTCATTTCCGGCAAACCAGTCCTTAACCACATCTCTGGCCTCGTCCCACATTTTCAGAGTCTTACTTCTCTTTTTATAATATTCAAAAAGCATGTCTGTAAAATAATCAAAAGCCTGCTGATCATTATTATATAGTTCTGAATACAGCCACTTCAGTTCATCATAATAAGGTTCAAGCCTTTTAGAGAAAGTTTTATCCCATTTCTTTTTCTTTTCCATATCATTTCCTCTATCATACTTATGCAGTTAATAATATTATTTGATGATATGACACATATCTTTGTCCAAATATTTGATTTATTTAAAAGATCGAAAATTATGAAATGTTTTTGTAATCGTTTTCATAGTTATTTCTAATTATAAAAAAAGTGCCTGCAAAACGCAAGCACTTTCTCCTGTATTTTATGCCAATTTAAACTATATCTATGATTTATTCTTTTTTATCAGTTCCTCAACCTCAGCCTTCTCAGGCATAACTCTGAGTGCTCCTTTTCTTGTAGTTATTATGGAGGCTCCAGCATTGGCAAAGGAAAGCATATCTTTCATCTCACCTTCCTCATAGGATTTTAATCCATGTTCTAAAACATAATGCAGCACTCCGGCACAAAATGTATCTCCCGCTCCGGTGGTTTCTATAGTATTATCCTGAAGAAAAGGAGCTACCGTTACCTTTCTTCCCTTCTGGTAGCAGGTACTTCCAGCCTTTCCCATAGAAACAAGTATCATCTTAATACCCGGATAGGCCTCCCACAATTTCTCTACTCCACTGTCATAATCAGTCTCTCCGGTAAACCACTGTATTTCATTATCGGATATTTTAAGAATATCACACATACTCATTCCGAAACTGATTTCCCTTCTAGCATCCTCAAGCCTCTCCCATAGAGGTTCTCTCAGATTCGGATCAAAGGAGATAAGTACATCATTCTCTTTTGCTATATTAAGCGCTTTTACAGTAGCTGACTTTACTGGTTCCGAAGTCATGGATAGAGATCCAAAATGAAATATCCTCGCTCCTTTTATAAGCTCTTCATCTATCTCATCCTCTGTCAGCATCATATCTGCTCCAGGATTCCTATAGAATGAAAAATCTCTGTCACCATCAGGAAAAGTATGTACGAATGCAAGAGTTGTATGTATCTTGTCATCCCTGACCAGTCCCTCTGTAGCTATTCCTACTTCCTCCAAAGCACTGCTCAGCTGATTTCCAAACATATCATTTCCCACCTTACCTATAAATGCTGTGCTATGTCCTAACTTAGTCAGCATGGCAAGAACATTGCAAGGAGCTCCACCTGGATTAGCTTCCATAACAGGATTCCCCTGAGAGCTTATCGCGTTTTCTGTGAAATCTATCAGCAGTTCCCCAAGAGCTACAACATCTTTATTGATTTCAGATTTTTTTATTACGGTTTCCTTTATTTCACCCATCATTACATCCCTCCTACATAATATATAGTACCCCTTCTAACTATTTCATTTATTTAATTTTCCGAATAAAACTTTACGCCAGCCTGTAATATGATTATATAGTATCGATATAATCATTTTCAATCTTCTTATTCTTGCCTATTGCAAATACTGCACCTGCAATGCTGCATCCACAGTACCAGGCAACCAGTTACAGTCGGGATAAAGAAAAACAAAAACATATAGAGTTTTCCCCATGGTACAGTATTGCCCTCATTAATGAGGATGTGATTTAGTGCCGTCCTTAAATACCACGTAGGCATGAGAGCAGGCTTTTTAATGGTGACTGTGTAAGACATATGATCATCAGGAACATATATTTCATAATAGATCATCCCCTTTGTTCCGTAGGTAATATCACTATACGCCTTATTTGTATATCCATAAAGAGCACCTATCTCATTTTGAACCATAAACTCTCTAGCTTTGGGTGAAGGTGATTGTTCCTCAAAGAATTTTTTACCCGTAGCCTGTTCGTAAACTTCCTTTTTCTTCTCATAATCAGCCTTTAGATTAGGCTTAGATATCGTCCCCTCCTCGTACAACTTCATTAACTTACCATTTAATGTTTGGTTGCTGTAATGCCTGATTGTCAAGTCACGAGAAGCGTCAACGAAATTCTGGCATGACACGTCACCATAATAAAACAAATCTTTCGAGTACTCCTCTGAAGGATAGGTTACATATGCAGCTTCGATAGAACTACAATCGAGGAATTCTGTAAGCGCACCACATATGCTATCACGATAAGTTTCCTGTTCGCCTAAACTCACTTTTGTTTCACAAAGTTCCTCTAATTCATGGAGGGGGGAAGGCCATCCGTTAACACTGTACGATTTTACATCTTTTCCATATCGGACATTAACGTCATATTGATTACCAGTGCCGCTTTCGTAATTATCGAATCTATCGGGATTGATCCCCGCACAGTATCTATAATCTTTTGCGCTTATTTCAAAAATATGCGGTGTCGAATCATCATATATTAAGCTTTGACATGAAATATAGTACTTTCCATTTTCCTTATATGCTTTATAAAGATTATGATAACTGAATTCCACAATCGTCCCGGGATCCGGTTGCTCTTCAACAGATATCTCATCGGCTACAGAATAATGCTTTCCGCAAAAAAGAAATGTCATACATAAACATATGACTATCCAAGCCAAAAGTAATAAAATAAAAACCTTCTTACTTTTCATCAAATCCCCCTAAAAAACGTACCTCAGCAGTTCCCTATTTTCAATCGAATCTGTCTCCGTATTCGTACGACGTATGGTCACTTGTTTTCTCAACTATGTATACACTATACCCATCTTTACCAGAGAGATAATTACTTCGACATGATTCAAAATCCGTCGGCAAATACTCCTCAGGTATTTTCTTCAACGACTTAAAATCTTCCTTGAACGAGGTGTAGATATATGCTATCTCATTATTTCCAAGATCCATTGCATACTCATAGGCATAATCATCACAGTCTATCGCCTTGTAAACCGGATAGCTAAACCGCTTACTTTCTTCATACTCCAAACTAGTTTCAATCTTTCTATCATCACCCTTAAGTTCAATACCATCTTTCAAGCGATCTAGTTCACTTGAATAATCTGCATCAGAGTATTTGCATTTTAATAATGCCTCGCATGTAGGATCATCCCAATTAACAATATAAGTTACTCCCTAACTGGCTCTTTATATAGGAATATGACCGCCACTATAAGAATAACAGCCAGCATCACCCACTGTACATAATTATCCAGTATTATAAACAGCGTTGATTCATTCCACTCTTTTATAAACACTGAAATATTAAGAAAGATATCCGTGAAGAAATGAATGAATGAAGCTGCAAGGATGTTATGGGTATATAAGTACACTGAAGCAAATGCGAATCCCCATACTCCTGTCATAATAAATCTGTAAACCGCCTGCTCTATTGAATCACATTCTATCGCATGAACCGCCCCAAACACTATCATGCTTATAATGGCATATAGAAGTCTTCTCTTAAAGGTCGACTTTTCACCCTGATAATAACCCTCGCAGACAAAAGCTCTGAATGTCAGTTCTTCCCATAATCCTGTAGCCAGCTGCATAAGAAACAGGCAGGAAACAACTATCGACACTGTTGTATTCAGCCAGCTTTTTGTACCTATTACGACATAGGTTATAACATCAAAAACGACATAAAGAAGCATGGCAGTATACGCAGGAACAGCCTTTTTGAAGCCTTCCGTGTTGATTACACTTCTTATATTTTCTTTCTTATAGAGTTTTACAAATATAATAAGCTCTACTACAAAGAATACTATTCTCTGGAGACTCTTAGCCACATAGCCGGGAGCACCATCGAAATTATTCTGTATAGCCCCGGATACTATATCAAACAGAATCAAAAACAGTATTGCAAGCAGAATGCCTATTATTCTCTTAAGCTTTTTCATAACCTTACTAGTCCTTCCACTTATGTATTATCATAAATGATTCCAATGTATTTTCATTTATCTATTAAGTAGTTATCTATTGAGTATCCCTCTATCGCTCCACACATGAGCTTCAACATACCGTTCAGGACCATATCTTCCATCTGGATTCCAGTCCTGCGGAAGACCATACTTTTTAATTACTTCAACTATCTCATCATAGGTATAGAGCTTCTTTCTGTACTCTTTTCCATCATTTACACGGTCACTAAATGTAGGATGAGAATCTCCATAAGTAAAAGAAATGGTGCTCAGATCCAAGTCAGCCGTATCTATCACAATATAATCACAATCTTCGAACCAGCTACTTAGCCAAGGACATTCGCCAACAACCAAATAATGAGGAGCCTCTCGCTCAATAATTCCACCCTTTAGCTGAAATTCTCTTCTTAAAATACTTTCAAAGCGTCTCCTGTCAGCAATATAACTATCTTGTCTTTTAGCACACATAGTGTCAGGCTTCTCAGCTTTAATAGCCAAAAGCACTCTATTCGCTTCTTCATCGCTAAGGTCAGACAGATTTTTAAAAGGTCCTGTTTTCTTATCAAAATAGTGGTATAAAAGCATTTTCACTCCAACTTTTTCATATTCATCAACGATAAATATCATAAAAAAATGTATATTAAATAGTATATAACAAAAATATGCTACCACTGATGCTAATTGTGTCTTTCGCTCTCTAATAATGGATTCCAAAAAATCCATCATATCTATGCACTTCTGCTGCTCTTCTCTGGAAATCTGCGGAACTAGTACATCTTCTAACACAGCCTTTCCTATTGCCTTAAAAGTGCTTTCCGTTCCTTGATTGTTTAGGTCAGAGTTCTTTGCTTTCAATAAATGAAACACATAATTTCTCTCTGCTTCATTTTCAATTGAAATTGCAGCCATTCCTCGCCCTATACAGCATTCATCTTTTGCATAGTTAAGAGCGCCAATAGGAGCTCTGACTGAAAAAAAGGCATTCCGTATCCATCCTCATTATAACTTGAAGAATTTGGAGATTGTCCCATTGTTATCTATGCTATATCTTTTAATGCCTTATATTCCATCTATTATCCCTACAAATCCATCTATCATCCCTACAAATCCATCTATCATCCCTACAAATCTTTCTGTCAAGCATTTTTGATTATGTCCCGAAATGATTAAAACATTTGCCCTGGATTTTCCAGGGCTTTTGTTATGCTTGGGGTTCCACCCCAAACCCCGTCCTTCGCCAGGAAGGCGAGGGAACAGCTC
>Ga0256405_10011927_pt1 | contig 10918 bp, 12 predicted proteins | sample RumenRJG_02DNA_FD_189096 | JGI IMG/M metagenome (GOLD analysis project Ga0256405, IMG submission 189096) | Bovine rumen microbial communities from Lethbridge, Alberta, Canada - RJG_02 | ecosystem: Host-associated > Mammals > Digestive system > Stomach > Rumen | place: Canada: Alberta... | reverse complement strand
AGCAGCTCCCTCAAATCATCAGAAACATTCATGATTACATCAGCCATGCTGGATCCACTTTTACGGCCATCAAGAATTATGATAAAAATTCTTTCAAGTTCCCGAGACTTCAATCTCTTGCTCATTGAAATCCATGACTCATCAAAATTTCTTCCCATCCTTATTTCCAAGATTGCCCTACGCATTTCATCATATAATGAAAGTATTGTTCTACCCCATTAAAGTTAAATATGTATAATGATAAAATAAGATATATGGCGAGCAAAAAATTAATGATAACAAATGAAAAACAATATGAAAGATTCAAAGAAAATGTTGAAAACTACGAACCTCTCATAGACTATATTATAAAAAATAAGTTATCAGAAGATACTAAAAAATCATATATCGCAAAAATAGCAACATATTGTTGTAGTCAAGATTTGTATATTGAAGATTTAATAAACGAAGCAAAAGAAGAAGAAAAATTAGATAAACCCTTCTCCGATAAAAAACTTAAACAAAGATTAGATGCATATAAAGAATATTTAAATGATGTTGGATATGCATATGAAACGATGAAAAATCGTGTGAAAACAGTACGAGGATTTTATAGAATAGCTGGTATAACAATACCTCATGAAGAATATAAAAATGCAATAAATCCTAAATTAAGAGAAGATATTAAAAGTTCACATCTTTTTAACGATTTTTTAGAAGAAACTAAAATAACAAATAGCCATACCATTGGAGGATATTTAACTAGTTTAACTGGATATTGCGATTATTATAAAATGTCCATTGAAGAGTTGATAAATGAAGCAGAAAAAGAAGAGTCAGAAAATGTTAGATTATCAAAAAGAAAAATAAAAAAAAGACTTATTGAATATAGAAATTATATATTTGATAAATATTCAAAAAAAACAATTAGAACAAAGATGTCAGACATATCCTATTTTTATGTAGTTAATGATATAACAATACCAAAACTTCCAAAACCACCTAGCAAATATGATTCAGAAATTTCTTTTGATGAAGTGCCAACAAAAAGTGATGTGAAAAGAGCAATAGAAACAACAACAAATATTCGAAACAGAGCAATGTTCTTATTCTGTATGACAAGTGGGTCAGGTTCAGCTGAAGTAAGAGAATTCACAGTAGAAGAATATATTAGAGGTATCAAAGATATACCTCAAAACATTACCTTAAAAGATGGAGATATAGATATATATGAAGCTTTAGATGAAATAGATGGGGACAAAGAATTTGTTCCAACATTCCATTTTGTTCGTATAAAAAAGAACCGAGATTATTTTACATGTATTACACCAGAAGCAAATCAATATATAGTTAATTGGTTAAAAACAAGGAAAAATTTATCATTAAATGATAAGGTATTTGATTATAGTAGAAAATCATTAATCAATGCATTCCAATATGTAAATGATAAAAATGAGTGGGGTTGGGTTAATCAAAATAGGCAAAGGTATTTTACATCACACCAACTCAGAAGACTTAATGCAAACCTTATCGAAGAAGAAAAATTAGTTAATCAAATACAAGGTAGAAAATTCGATGAAACATCAGAAGCATATTTTAAACGAGACAAAAAGAAAATCAAAGAACATTATCTAAGATGGATAAACGAACTTACAATTTATGAAGAATACGAAACAACATATTTGACGGACACAAAATATGCCGAATTTACAGAGAAATTAAAAGAAAAAGACGATATTATTGATGAATTAAAAGCTAATAACGATGAACAAACCAAAATAATTAAAGAGTTAGAAAATAAGACTGAAGAAATAAAAACAGATGTCGATATCAAGATTAAGGAAAAAGCAGAAGATATTAAAAAGGATTTATTAACACAATTAAGTCCAAACGATTTAAAAACCAATACAATAAGGAAAAAAATAAGAGAATATATTTATTTTAATAAAGACGAATTAAAAATAGAAGAATCAGATATTCCACCAATAATTGAACAAGCCACAACAATTGCATTAAAACATGAAGACATTTATAATGATGGAAAAGGAATTCAAGAACTAATATCCAAAGCTAAATTTGAGCTTAATATTGATAAAACACTAAAAGAAAGATTAAACAAAGAAATTGAAGAAAGTGATAAAATCGTAGAGCATATGCAAACTATTTGGACATATGTTATGGAGTTCATAGATAAAAATGAACTATCAAATGTAATTGGTGGTGAAAATCAAGGTGACAAACTCATCGGTTACTTATTAGATAATAAAGAAAAATATGCGAGAGCTGAAATAAATGATAAATTAGCCATAGAAATAATAAAAGAAGCAATGTATTATGACGATGTCGTATATAATTAATAGGTGAAAACATGCAGTTAATTAAAAAAAGCTATCACAAAATCAGAAAAATAAACATACAAAAGCCAAGTGTAAACAACAGTAAACAGAAAATAAAAAGAGTATATTACAAACCAAGTTGTAATGTCCCTATTATTAACACCAACAGAAAAAGTAGCAAACATAAAGTAACATTAGCTAAATTAGGAAACTAATATCTGATGTAGGATTGAATTAACAATCCTATATCATCATACATCATTAATCATCTGTTCTATTGTACCATCATTTAATTGCTTCAACAAGCCATTAATCTGATACTTAAAGTCAGACAATATGCCTAATTCATCGTTCCAATTAGCATCTTCAACATCTCTAATCTTTTGCCATTCATGAGCATCAATAGTCTCTTCACTTATCTGATATTCATTAAGTGTTTCAAATAATAAGAAAAATTTGCTTTGAATATCCTCCCTAATCTCTTTTAGCTTATCGTACTCTGAAATTAAAGTGTCCAATTGATATTCAGCAAATCCGAGTCTTGCCTTATCATACCCAATTTTGATATTTATCAGCATATCCATTGCTTCTTGTTCTTCCATACATAATTCATTATTGTGCTTAATTTCTTCATTAATCATTTAATCACCTAATTAATTAATTGATTAAGCACATATATAAGTTTTTATATATAAATCGCTACAATATAACCTAGTTAGAGCAATTTAACCGAGTAGGAGCAATATTATAACGAACATGTAGAAAAAATAAATATAATAATATTGTTCTATTGTTCGTATATCATCAAACAATCTATATACGAGTACAAACTACACATAATTAATAGGGATGAGTCGTGTCAAAATATGGCCATTACCAAATATTAGTAAGTAACCAAATTAAAATATAATAATAGGACCAATTACCATGAAATTAAAAAAATTAAATAAATTACAAAAAAACACCAAAGACTTTGAAGGGTCACATGAATATTCTCTAAATGAAATTTTGACTGATGAATTTATGCAAGAAAACACATTATTTAAAAGTTATGATGATATGGTTGAACAATCTGGATTAACTTTAAATGAAACAACTTATGGGGAGCTTTGTGAGAATAAATCATTAAATGATTATATTAGTGAAAATACTAAATATGATTCATTTGAAGATATATGCACAGAAGCAACAGCAGATTTTGCTATGAAAAAAATCATGGAAGGTTTATAAATAAATCTACAGTAATTATCAAAAAAGTAACCTCCCATGCTAATTTATTAATATTATAAGGTAATAATGATACTCATCTCTATTCTTATATTATCTAAAACCAATCATCCAATGTAGTTTTCTTAATAGAATCTCTTGGGTCTGAAATTTCAATATCTCTATGAAATTGATTACTATATTTAAGTTCCCCATCCAAATCACTCTGTGATTTTATAACTGTTTTAGGAAATATTTGCACTTGTTGGCTTTGGACATAATTATAATAATTTTCGTAATTATATGGTTCTGACCACATCCCTTTAAAAAGAGGATAAAAATCACCAGCAATTTTATTTTTATTTTCAATACTAGAAGTTCTAAATAAAATTTGATTACAACATCCCAATATTAAATCAATTAATTGAATTAAATTAGCATTACCTTTATTTTCAATATTATTATGGTTTCTATGATTTGAATCAATGAACTTAATTCTGTTGGTTTTAACATTGATTCTTTCATCAATACTTAAATAATCGATTGTGTGTCTATCAAAATAATCATGATTTTCTTTTTCATCCGCAATATCATGGAATATTTCTTTTATAGTAAAATCATGATTTTTAAAATAAAATGACCTTGCAGATAAAATTACTGTTCTAAAAAATCTATTATAAATATTTGTAGTGTCTTTATCGACTCCGAAAACATCAAAATCTAATTTACTTAAATCTAAATACAAAATATTGAAATATAATTTTTTATCATAGCTTTCATTGTACCTATTATAATTGATAATAAAATTAACCCATTTTCTATAAATTCTAATTTTTGCATCTGAGGTACTTTTGTCAATTTTCCTAGAATGAATCTCAAAATTGTTAATGGTGTGATATTTACAGTTATATTTACAATCAGAAGAATCCCATTTCCAAATTCTTGATTTATCATTTAAACATCGCAAATTAGTTAAATTTTTAACTAAGCGATATTTATTTTCAGTTGGTACAAATAAACAACCAATACCTAGAAATTCATTTCCATTATTATCTGGAAAATGTGTTTCATCTGCAAATATTTCAAACTCCATGATATTATTTTTATTGAAACATTTATAAATGAATTTAGAAATTTTTTGCTTCTTTTTTTAATATCTATAAATAAGAGTATAAATAAAAATTTAAATAATATAATTATTTATTTGAGTGGTAGGATGGTTAATGAAAGTGAAACTGATGTATTTATTATGCGACTTTTAGATGATGCCGGAATTTCTTTTACATATAAAGGAGCTAGGACTAAACGCATTACTGAAGCTTTAAAGACTGCATCCAAAACAGGTTCCGGAAATTCTGGATTTCCTGAATTTGTATGTGAAAATGAAGATTTTTTAATCGTTATTGAAGATAAAGCAAAAACTAACAAACAAGCATTATATTTGGATGAAAATACAATGGAATTAGATATGGACGTTGAAGCTGTTAAAAATTATGCTGAAAATGGAGCTTTACATTATGCAAAACATATAATTGAAAAAATTCCTTCAGTTAAAGAAATTTTTGCTTTTGGATGTAGTGGAAATGAAGAACATCATATCATTAGACCAATATTTGTTGATGAAAATAATTATGTAGTATTAAATGAAGTAGACAATTTTGAAAATTTTAATTCGGAAAATATTAATGATTATTATCGAGAAATTGTAAAAGGATTACCTTCATATGAAGAAATTGAATTAGCAGAATTAATAAAAAAATCTGGTGAATTACACGAAGATTTAAGAAAATATGGGCAATTAGGCGAAACTGATAAACCATTGATTGTTTCAGCAATATTATTAGCTTTAGATTACGGTTTAACTATTGATTCGTTGGATGGGAAAAAAGAGGGAGAAACAGATGGAGCTATAATTTATAATAAGTTGGATTATGAACTCAAAAGTAGTGGAGTTGGAGATAAAAAAGACACAATATTAAATCAATTTTCTTTATTAGTAGACCGTCCTAAACTAAATACAATAAATGACGAATTGGGCATGACTCCACTTAAACATTTTACAGAGATTATTCAAGATGAGATTTTCCCTTCCATATCTGATGTTAAAGCAGATATTTTAGGATATTTCTATAGTGAGTTTATCAAATATAGTGGTGGAGATGGGCAAACATTAGGAATAGTATTAACTCCAAAACATATTACTGAATTATTTTGTGATTTACTCGAAATTAAACCAACTGATAAAATCTTTGACCCTTGCTGTGGTACAGGTAGTTTTTTAATTGCTGGAATGAATAAAATGATTCAACTAGCAGAAGATGAAAACACAATAGAAAATATTAAACAAAATAATATTCATGGAATTGAAATACGCCCTGATATGTTTACTATCGCCACTACAAACATGATTTTACGAGGAGATGGTAAAAGTAATCTAAAATTAGAGGATTTTACTGCCCAAAAAACTGAAGATTTAAGAAAAGAACAATATACTATTGGTTTAATGAATCCTCCATATTCACAAGATGGAAAGGAAAGTGAAATGCACTTTATTAAATATCTACTTGATTCTTTAGCTGAAAATGCTAAATGTGCAGTTATAGTCCCTCAATCTATAATGGCTGTTTCAGAGGGTAAAGATTATGAATTAAAAAAAGAAATCTATAAAAACCACACACTTGAAGGAGTGATTTCATTAGGTAAACAAACTTTTAATATAGGAGTAGTGCCTTGCATAGCCATTTTTACAGCTCATCAACCCCATCCTGAAAATAAAAGAAGTAAATTTATTAATTTTAAAGATGATGGGTACATAATTGGCAGAAACGTGGGTTTAATCAAAACTGAAAGAGCTATTGAAAGAAAAAAACATTTATTAGAATGTTGGATTCATAATAAACCAGCCGATAGCAAATTTATGGTAGAAACTAAAGTAAAACCTGATGATGACTGGTTACATTCTTATTATTATTTTAATGATGAAATTCCGTCTGATGATGTTTTTAAAGAAACTATGGAAGAATATATCGAGTTTGAATTTGAAATGATATTAAAAGATAAAACTTATTTATTTAAGGAATAATTACTATGCAACTTAAAGATAGAACTTGGAAATCATTTAAAATAACTGATTTGTTTGAAATAACTGGAACAAAAACTACTCCTCTATGCACACTTAAAACTAAAAATGAAACGACTCGGGAGTATCCATATATTACTACTAAATCCGACTTTATGGGTGTTGATGGGTTTTTTAAATTTTATACAGAAGAAGGGAATGTAATTGTTATTGATAGTGCTACTGATGGACATATCCATTATCAAGAAAATAATTTTTCAGCATCAGACCATGTTGAAAAATTAATACCTAAATTTAAAATGAATAAAAATATTGGATTTTTCATTGTTTCATCTTTAAAATATGCTTTACACGAAAAATTTCATTATGGATACAAATTAGCTCAAAAAAGAATACAACGGCAAACATTAATGTTACCAGTTGATGGAGATGGAAATCCAGATTATGAATTTATGGATAGATATATTAAAAATACTTATACACTTTGTGAAATAGATTTTACAAAAAAAGTTCAAGAAAAATTAGATAAAATAACTTATGTTGAAATTGAAAACTTAGATGATAAAGAATGGTCTGAATTTTTTGTACATGACGTTTTTGAAAAAGTACAAAGAGGAAAACGTTTAACCGAAGCAAATTTTATAGAAGGAGACATGCCTTATATTTCATCAACCTCTCGTAATAATGGAATTAGAGAATATATAGGGAACAGTGATAAAGTTAGAATTTTTGAAAATTGTTTAACTTTGGCAAATAGCGGTAGTGTTGGAAGTACGTTTTATCACCCCTATTCTTTTGTTGCTAGCGACCACGTTACTCATTTAAAAAATGAAACGTTTGATAAGTACACTTATTTATTTTTAGCGCCACTGATTAAAAGATTAAAAGAAAAATATAATTTTAATCGTGAAATAAGCGATACTAGATTAAAACGAGAGTTTATAGTGCTTCCAGTTAATGAAAATGGTGAACCAGATTATGAATATATGAGACAGTACATGATTAATCAAGAAATTAATTTATTAGAAAAATACTTAAACTATGTTAAGAATCAGAACTTTTCAGATTATATTTCAAATAAATAACATTTAATGATGTGATATTATGGTAAATTATTCAAAAATGGGATATTTATCTTTAGATGAATATTCAGATGATTTTTTAAATACATTATTAGAATCAAACCATACATATGAATTTTATGTGAATTGGGACAAAGTATATGATAATTTAAAAAATCACTTGGTAGAAATTGGTATTTTAAATAGTTTAAATAAAGTTCCATCTAATGAATTGGAAAGTAAGTTTAGAGATATTATTGTTAATTATAGTGAAGTTGTTCCATTATTACCACTCATATTAGCTATTCGAAATAAAAAAGTTCCTATTTTTAATGTTGAAGATAAATCATCAAAAATAATTAATTTTTCAAAAAAAGGATTTAACGTTGATGAAATAGTAGAATTTTCAGTTAAAACTGGGCTTTTAAATTTATTTAATAATATTGATGATTTATACTCATATTTGGTTGGAACTGAAGTTGGATTAGATACAAATGCACGTAAAAATAGAAGTGGAACCATTTTTGAAGATGCAGTTGGTACATTACTTGAGGAAAAAATAAGGAATCTTGAAGGATTTCATCTAGTGAAAGAAGATGATGATGTTGATATTCATAGAAATAAAAGATTTGATTATGCAATTTATAAAAATAATATTCCAAAAATCGTTTTTGAATGTAACTTTTATAATTCCACAGGCAGTAAACCAATTGAAGTTGCACACGCTTATGCAAACCTCCAAACAGACATAGATAATGCTAATTTATTATTTATCTGGGTAACTGATGGGCAAGGTTGGAATAAAATGTTTTCAACACTAATGAATGTTGCCGAAGAAATAGAATTCATAGTAAATTATAATATGTTAAATAATTTACTTGATGATATATTGGCTGATTTATGAATAAAATAATTATTGGTGTTTTATGTTAAAATATGATAATAATTTAGGTGCAAAACCATTTTTAAAATGGGCAGGCGGAAAATCACAATTATTAACAACAATTGAAAATAGTTTACCGAATGAAATTAAAAAATCAAGAAAAATAGACAAATATTTTGAAGTATTTGTTGGTGGTGGTGCATTATATTTCTATTTAATGAATAATTATGAGATTAAAAATTCCTATCTATATGATATTAACCCAGAACTTATATTAACGTATAATGTGATAAAAAATAATCCAAAAGAATTAATAAAATTATTATCAGAGTTACAAGAAAATTATATTCCATTAGAAGAAAACGAACGAAAAGAATATTATCTGAATATTAGAAGCAAATTTAATGAAGATTTAAAAGAATTTGATTTTGAAAAGTATTCGGATGCTCATGTTGTTCGTGCCTCACAAATTATATTCATGAATAAAACTTGTTTTAATGGATTATTTAGATTAAATAAGAAAGGTGAATTTAATGTTCCTCATGGCAGATATAAAAATCCTTTGATTTGTGATAAAAAAAATATTATGGCTGTTAGTAAAACATTAAAACACACACAAGTAATTTGTGGTAATTATTATGATTCTGAAGAGTTGATTGATGAAAATTCCTTAGTATATTTAGACCCACCATATAGACCATTATCAAAACAATCAAATTTTACTACATATGCAGGTTTTGAATTTACAGATGATGACCAAATTGAACTGAGTAATTTTTACAAACGAATTTCAGATAAAAGGGCAAAAGCTATTTTAAGTAATTCTGACCCCAAAAATGTAGATGTTAATGATAATTTCTTTGATGATTTATACAAAGATTTTAATATAGATAGAGTTCAAGCTAAAAGGTCTATCAATTCAAATGCTAAAAAAAGAGGTTTAATTAATGAGATTTTAGTAACAAACTATTAATTTTAATTTTTTCAAAATTTGGATTTTAAAAATATATAAATTATATGTAAAAACATATATGTTTCGCATACATTTATATTGTATCAGCTACAAATTTAATATTATCAAATGCACAAAGGTGAAACAAATGACAAACATCAATAAAATTGGATATGAAAAAACAATGCAATTATGTAAACAACTCAAAAGCCAAAAAATATCATTTATTGAATTTATAAACGAATTTGAAATAATAGCATTTAATAATTTTAGCAGTAAAACCTTTGATTATTTCAATGATGGCTGGAGCAGAGGAGGAGTATTAAGATTAATGAAACTATTTTTACAAGCAAATTCGGGTGATGAAAAAGCAAAGGATAGATTAATAGTAGATTTAGGACTTGAAAATTATAATATGGAAATAAAAGAACTATAATCTCTTTTATTATCTATTAATATTTATGAGAGGATATATATGACTACTTTAGAAAAAATACATGAAATAATGAATAGAATTGCAGAAGACCCACAAATCCATATCACTAAAAAAGATGATTATACTTTTAGTATTTTTATTCATGGGGAATTAATGGATTCATTTTGGAAGCTTGGTGATATTCAAAAAGAAATAGATGAACTCTGTTCTGATGAATACACACTTAAAACTATATTTGGGGATAGGCAAGATGCAACATTCATTTTAGAAAAAAATTCATAATTTGGTGCTATAGATATGACAAATGATATTACTTCAATAAGAATAACTAAAACAGTTAAACACGAGTTACAAGAAGTAGCATTAGATAAAGAACCAATGCACCTTACAATCCATAGATTAATCCATGAAAATAAACAATTAAAGAAGATAAATGAAAAAAATGAAGAATTACTAAAATTTTACAAAGAAAAAAGAACTGACTAATTCATATTGCTTAAAAAAATTCTACCAATGTATTATTAATCATTTATTATAACAGCATAGCCATCATCGAAAACAGCTTCAGCGAGTAATATTGTAATTGCATAATTAATTACTTGCATACATAATTGCTGACTTATCTACATTCAGCATCAATAAAAAGTGATGGTTTATATATAGTCCAATAATATTAAAAGTAGCTATTAAAATTATGGAAGTTATAGACATATCTATTAAAATTATTAATCACCAAATCAAATATCTGATAAGAAAACGCATACTCTGATGACTCAAAAATATCATGATATTATTTTAATTTAAATACATCAGCTTCAAGCTTGGAAACACGATTATCCATCTTGTTTATCATATCAACAATTTCATCAAGCTTTATGGTATCATTTTCAGCAATTTTATTTCTTAATGTAGCTATTTCTTCATGTGCATCAGCTATTTGTTGTTGTAGGTCTTCAAGCTCTTTTGGATATAAAACATAAACCTTG